>Ga0315543_1001093_pt1 | contig 30429 bp, 28 predicted proteins | sample SalMarSW160210MG_2_FD_203098 | JGI IMG/M metagenome (GOLD analysis project Ga0315543, IMG submission 203098) | Salt marsh sediment microbial communities from the Plum Island Ecosystem LTER, Massachusetts, United States - Salt Marsh Sediment SW1601-210 ... | reverse complement strand
GCCTTAGTCTTGACTGTATCGATTATAACGCTCGGTATGATATCCTTGGGGATATGCGAGAATTTTACCGGATTTTCTGCGATTTCGCATACAGGCGAAAGTTCCGGAAAGGGAGCTGAAAGTTATCATGCACCGTCAGCGTACAGCCCCTTGCTGATAACCGAAAAGCCGGAAAGCAGGACAATATCAAGGGAATCGCTGTCAAAAATCATGGCGGAATCGATTTTCAACAGCAGCGACATGGAGCGCAGGTTCCTCGCCATACACGTCCCGCTTGAGTCGAAGGGGCCGGAGCCCCCCTTGCCGCCCCACGTTCCAGGCGAGGTAATAGTGAAGCTGGCTGAAGGCGCGGAATTCGCCACAAGTTCCACTCAAGCGGCCGGCGTACATGTGCAGGCGAGCGGGGTAATCGAAAAAGACGCGGCGGCCACCCTCGAGAACCTGAACAGAAGATTCAAGGCCAAGAAAATCAGCCCGATTTTCACGCTGAAACCGGGGGCAAAACCGAAATTGTCCGGGCAAATAACCGGAAAATCAAGGCCAAGTCCTGACTTGTCGAGGATATACAAGCTACAGGTTGACGAGGATGCTGACATAGAGTCTGTGATCGAAGAGTACAGGAGGAACGAGCTGGTTGAATACGCGGAGCCCAATTACATCTACCAGGTTTTTGCAACCCCCGACGACACCAGCTTTTCACAACAGTGGGCCCACGCCAAGATGGATTCTGAACCAGCATGGGACATCGAAACAGGGAACGGCAGCATAGTCATAGCGATAATAGACACGGGCGTCGACTGGGACCATCCCGACCTCGCGGCCAACGTGTGGAACAACACGGACGAGGACTGCAGCGAAGACACGGACTTGGACGGAAATGGCTATTATGGTGACTGCAGAGGGTACGACTTTGTCGATAACGCAACCGCGGAGGGGTGCACAGATGTCGATTGCGAATACGAGGACAACGATCCGATGGACGGGCATGGCCACGGCACCCATTGCTCGGGCATAGCGGCAGCCGTCAGCAACAACAGCGTGGGTGTGGCGGGGGTCTGCTGGAACTGCAAGATCATGGCCGTAAGGGCGGGGTTCGTACACCCCATGGGCGGCAGCCTTAAAGAAGATGACATTGCGCAGGCACTGGAGTATGCCGCGAACAACAACGCAGACGTGGTCAGCATGAGCTTCGGCGGTACCAATTCGAGCCTGATACAGGATGCGATAGATTATGCCTACTCGCAAGGGGTTGTCCTGATAGCGGCGTCGGGAAACAGCAACACGGACTCCGAATATTCCAGCTATCCGGCGGCTTACGATAACGTCATCGCGGTTTCCGCGACCACGAATTCCGATTCCAAGTCGTCCTATTCAAATTACGGATACTGGGTGGACGTCTCTGCCCCGGGGGGCGAGCCGACTTACCAGCCATCGAGCGCCGTATTGAGCACGATGCTGGACGATACCTATGCGTCATGGGCTGGCACTTCGATGGCATGCCCGCACGTCGCGGGACTCACTGGGCTCATCTTGTCCAGGAACCCCGGCTTTACCCAGGCCCAGGTCAGGAAGGTAATCAAGGGCTCTACAGACCCCATCAGCACGGACAAGTACATGGGATTCGGCAGGATAAATCTGCACGAGGCGTTGCAGATAGATTCCGTTCCAGCGAGCAACATATCATCGCCGTCCATGGGAGACGTGCTTAACGGCACCGTTGAGATCAACGGTACAGCCAATGCGATAAATTTCATAAATTATACCCTGGTGTACGGTTCTGGGATTTACCCGGTCTCATGGGATCCCATATCAAGCTCGATTGACGTAAAGGTGAATGAAAGGCTCGGCACATGGGACACGCTGGATGTGCCCGACGGTAAATATATCATCAGGCTGTTGGTCTACAACAACGACGGCCGGTCCGAGGACAGGGTGCTGGTGAGGGTGCTGAACAACGGGACCACGTGCTTCAGCTGCGATGACTGCAGCTACAAGATAAACGGTTTTGAGAACGGAAATCACTTCTTCCTTGACAATGATATTTCCGCGGATGGAAACTGTGTAGATATCGATAGGGATGATTTGGTTTTTGACTGCAACGGGAACAACATATCCGGCTCCGGGGACGGATACGGAATCAAGGTGACGGGAGGCAACGTGAGCTTAAGAGACTGCGTAGTTGAGAACTTCCAGGAAGGGATATATCTGTCAGGGGCGGAAGAGTCAAATCTGACTTCTAACCAGCTCAACAACAACGGACTGGGGCTGTGGGTCACCGGGACCTTCATATGGGATTACAATCTCAGCATAGACACAGGCAACACCGTGAACGGCAGGCCTGTGAATTATTATCATAACCTGAACAATGAAGTGATAAACGTAAGCGGCGAATCCGGCCATCTGGAGGTTTCGTATTCCAACAATGTCACACTCGTGGACAACGATGTCTACGGAGACGGAATAAAGCTGAACAGCGTGACGGATTCACTGATAATGGACAATATGGTCACCAACGCAAAGTCTGGAGTGTATATAGATTTCGATAGCAATGGCAACAATTTCACCGGAAACCAGATATCAAAGGACGCAAGCTATAAGTACGGCTTTTATTTTGAAGACCTATATTACGCAGAACACTACATAGACCAGAGCAACACCGTAAACTCGGAGCCGGTTTTCCATTTCTTCAATGTGGGCGGCACCCCCGGCTCCCCGTTGACACCGCCACCCCAGGTTCTGGACGAACCCAATGTCAGCAATCTCGGAAAGATAAACATAATAAATGGCAGTTACATCAATATAAGCGGCTTCACAGCTTCGAATAACTATTTTGGTATTTACGTCGGATACTCGGATAATGTAGAATTGTCGTCGAACACGGTAAACGGCAACTATGTAGGGATTTTTCTGCAGGGGTTGGAAGACAATATGATATTCGGAAACGACGCTCAAGACGATGATTTTCTGGGAATTTTTTCTATGGATTCCGCAAACAACACATACGCAGGCAACACGGTAAGCGATACCCGGAACTGCCGCTTTAATTTCTTTGGCTTATTCTATCTAGATTTTGGCGGGATTGGCATAGCCGACTGGAATAGTACAGTCAATGGTAACAATTTATCTGGCAACAATTGTTCAGGCATCTCGGTTATGGGAAACGGGAATGTCATCTCGGGAAATACTATAAAGAACAACCTTGGCGGGATTTACATTGGCGGGAACTACAACAATTTCACAAACAACCAGATTGAGACCAGTGGATATCCAGGCTTTTTCATCACATCCTTTATGACACTCTACAACTACATAAACCAGTCAAACACGGTGAACGGCGAGCCGATTTATTACTTCTATAACGTTAACGGGACACAAGACAACCCCGTGCCGATAGATTCCCTCACGCTCGGCGGGCAGAACACATCCAACATAGGCAAGATAACCATAGTGGATTCGCAATTCCTGAACATCACGAACAGCCAGGTCTCAGGAAACGATTTCGGTCTTTACATATACGGTTCGAACGGCACAGAGATTTTCCAGAACAGCATCTCAGGCCGGTATGGGATCGCAGTTCAGCTTTCCGGGAACCTGAGCATGACCCGCTGCAACACAACGGCCTTTGTCCATTCCCCCGATCCTTACCCTTTCAATATATATCTATACCAAACCGATGACGTATTGATATCGGAAAACAACATACTCGGTTCTGCTCAAATCCATGCATACTCGTATGACCCGATAGAGCTTTCGTATCAGAATTCGGGGAACTTCTGGGGGCACACGGACCCGCCTTATTTCATTGCGGGCACCGACTCGAGCAACGAAAATGTCACGGACTCCTATCCGTACGGGAAGGCGGACGGCTGGCTCGATGAGACGCCGCCCATACTCCAGTTCATCGAGCCCACCGTGCCTGACGGCAACCACACCAACAGCAACTGGATATTCGTGAACGTTTCCTCTAACGAGAATGTCACCGCCTGCCTGCTTGCCTGGGAAGATACCAGCGAAAACAAGAGCATGCACGTGGTCAGGAACAACGAAAAGACATACTGTGGCCTGAACGTGACGGACTTGGATTATGGCTGGTACCATAGCAGGGTCTATGCCAACGATTCCGCCTACAACTGGAACTCAACGGAGAGGGTATCAATAAGGGCGAACTCGCCGCCTGTCATATCTAACATCACCGTCATGCCCAACCGCCTGCTCTCGGACGAAAACATGAACGTATCAGCTTCCGTGAGTGACGAGGACAACGTGTCCTGCGTTTATCTGAATGTGAGCAGTGATGGTTTTTATTCAACAATAGAAATGCAGGAAGAAAACGGCAAATACAAAGCGTCTTTCAATCCTCATTCCGAGGAACCGGCGAAATTCAACGTAACGATCACTGCCAACGATTCGCTCGGTGCGGAGAACCGGTCCATCCCAGTCGAGTTTGAGATACTGGCGCCCGTTTCGGTTACTATACGATTCGAGAACCAGACGGGAGGTCCCCTAATTTTATCGGCCAAGCTGCTTGACCCGTGGACAGGGTTTTTAAGACACGAAACGGAAAGCGCGAGTGATTTTTCCGCCACCGTGCCGGCCGGGGAATGGGACCTGAATCTGACAGGCCCATTCGACCTGCTGTTCAGAAGGGTCGATCTGAGCGAAGATGTGACTGGGACCATATCCGTAGACGATGTCCCCCCGGCGGCCGTGTCGATAAGGGAGAAACAGACCCCCAACAGGATAGCGGCTGTTGAGACACAAAATCTCACTTTCGATTCCGCTGCCCTGATTATCGGATACAGCGACAGCGTCGCCGAAGACAGAAACCATTTCAGAATCTATAACTGTTCAGACTGGGACTTTTCCGGCAGGTCTTGCGGCACCGAATGGAATGTCTGGTGCTGGTGCGAGGATCTCGAGGGAAGATACGACTGGTATTGCAAGGAGTACGGGGATTCGGTTCACGACAAAGAAAAAAACAGGGTCCTGATCAACGTCTCGGGTTTTTCCGCGTGGGGGGCCGGCCAGCTGAACGAGGGCTGCGGCAATGGTTTCATAGACGGGAATGAAGAATGCGACGGAACGGACCTCGGCGGAGAAACCTGCAAATCCCTCGGATATGATTACAGCGTCGGTAACGGGTTGGAATGCACCTCAAGCTGCTTGTTTGACACAAGCAACTGCCGCGACTATGCCGGAGACGGCGTATCAAAAAAGCTGCAGATAACAAATTTCCCTGTCATAACCGAGATTCCGCAGGGCTCGAGCGAGATGATTACGGCAGAGGTGAAAAATACAGGCAACGTTGACCTGACGGATGTCAGGCTGTCTGCCGATACAGATTGCAGCGGCTGCCAGGTTCAGATATCGCCATCGGCTTTGGATATCTCACCCGGGATCACGGGGAACTTCAGCCTGACCTTGAGCGTGGAGTATACGCAAAGTACCGGCAACTACTCCCTTAACCTCACCGCGACATGCAACGAGGGGGCAACATACAATGTGAAATCAACGATCACGGTTGAGGATTCCGGCCTGGCATGCATCCCCGGAACCCTGAAATGCTCCGTGACCGGGAACCTGGTCGAATGCAACACCGCAGGCAGCGGATGGACGACCAGGGAGGTATGCCCTCTCGGCTGCTCGGAGGGTGCGTGCGTAACGGTGTGCACCCCCGACCAGAAAAGGTGTTCCGGCAACGTCCTGCAGCAATGCAACACCGCAGGCACAGGATGGGATGACCTGCGAGACTGCGAACACGGCTGCGACGTCACGGACCTGGTTTGCAAGACCGAGGCGTTGCCACCCCCGCCCGCCTCCGGGGACAGGCGGTGCTCGGGCAACGACCTGCAGGTGTATGTCGACGGCGAATGGATAACGCTTCAAAGCTGCGAGGCAGGATGCGCCAACGGCACGTGCGTAGTTGTCGCTCCCCCCCTGGTGAGTTTTGACTTCAGCTGGATAATCCTAGTCGTCGCCGTGATCGTGATATCGGCCGGTGCCGGGTTCTTCTTCTACACCACCTACATGCGTGAGATCACCTGGGAAGACCTGGAGCATAAATGGGAGCTTATCCAGACGAATGCCTTGGAGCTGCACAACAATGCGATACACTTCCTCAACAGGAAAATAAGGATTAGCGGCCGGATAATCCAGAGCATACAGGACGAGACCGGCGTCATGGGCTTGACGCTGGAAGATCCGACCGGCCAGGTGCTCGTTTTCAGCAACCCCCCGGGGCCGAAAGGCTGGGTCGTGCTCACGGGCTTTGTCGGGCAGAACGAATTCGGCGAGATATACGTGGAAACGCAATCGTTCAAAAAGGACTGGCTTTTCTTTTTAAGCATGCTAAAGTCTTTAAAGATAAAGGACTGGCTGAAGGACTGGCTGAAATTCATTGATATCAGAAAGAAGGCGCAGAAGGGGGTCTGAAAACATGAGGGTCACGATTTACATAATGGCGGCGTGCTTTGTGATTTTCTTGCTGCAGGTTCTGCTGCAGCCGCTGACGGTGATGCTCGCGCTCACGCCGACGCTGGCATTGAACGGCATGTACTGGCAGTTTGTCACGTACATGTTCGCCCACGCCGATATACACCATTTCGGCTTCAACATGCTCGCTCTTTTCATCTTCGGCACCGTGGTCGAGAGGTTCCTGGGCATCAGAAAGTACCTGACCCTCTACTTGCTTTCCGGCATCGGCTCGGCCGTTTTTCACCTTTTGCTGACGGGGGTGTCCGACATCCCCATGCTGGGAGCCAGCGGGGCGGTATTCGCTGTGCTGACCGCGTACGCGTTCAAGTATCCAAAAAACAAACTGATAATATTCCCGATACCGGTCCCCATAAGCGCCATATACGTGGTTATAGGTTTTATAGCATTCTCTGTTTTTGCAGGTTTCGTGGGCGTCTTTTCGGGAATCGCGCATTTCGGGCACCTCGGTGGCATAGCGTTCGGCGCCCTGATCATGCTTTACTGGAGGCGCAAGGAGAAATCCGGAACCGGGTCAGAAGGCTTCGAATGGGTATGGGAAAGCTGGTGATTAGATGGAATCCCTGTATTTCATAACGGCCAACAGCATGAAGGCGAGGGAGGCGCGGGAGATCCTGGCGAAATTCGGGATAGAGATTCAGCAGCGCATGCTCGAGATCGATGAGATACAGGACAAGGATGCGGAACGCGTCGCAAAAAGGAAGGCCTTGGACTCTTTCAGGATGATTAAAAAGCCCCTGATAGTCGAGGACACGGGGCTTTACATACATGCGATGAACGGGTATCCGGGCACCCTGATAAAGCACTTCTTCAATTCGATAGGTCCCCAGGGCATACTCGAATATCTGCATGGCAAGGACAGGTCGGCAGAAGCGGTGACGGTAGTCGCCTGTTGCGATTCGACTGGTAAGGTCAAGACATTCCGCGGCAAGGTCGCCGGCAGGATAAGCGAGTATGTCGCGGATGGCTACAACTTCGCCTGGGACAGGATATTCATCCCTGCCGGATACGGCAAGACCTACGCCGAGATCGGCGCTGAGGCCAAGAACAGGATCTCGCAGAGGAGACTGGCCCTGCATAATTTCGCAAGATGGATGCAGGGCAGGAAAATTTAAATGACTGCGCCCCAAAGACAGGATAAAGACATGGCGTGGTGAAACATGGCCGATAGGACCCATTCAATTGCCCTTACAGTGGGAAGTCCAATAAGATGAAGTTCCGGGCACTGACATACTGAACTGTTTCCCTTGCGATTACAATGGCGAGGATTTCACGGGCTGCTGGAAATACGACCATTTGCAGACGCTTGAAACGAAAAAAAGGCTTCACCAGACCAACGAGTTGCTCATAAACATGGCGGCATTGAGATAGCCAAAGATGATCAAAAGCAGCGTGTAAAAACAATATATAGAAATCCGGGAAGGCTAAGCGAGATGTCTCTTGAACCCCACGAGAGACAGTAATTTATCGCTCCTTTTCACCGTCACGACGTCCCCTGGCTTCAATGGCCTGATGTGTAACTCGCTGCCGTCTATGCACACTTCCCCAGAGTCGCTCAGGCATTCTATTTTAACGGGGCCATGCTTGAGCAGCAATTCCTGCCTCTTCAGGATGCCGGAATAGGGAGCCAGCGCCGCGATTCCGATCATGTCGCTGTCGTATCTGAGCTTTTTTGCCCCCGCGGAATGCGCGAAGGCGTGGGAGCCGGTGGGCGTGTAAACGATTATCCCGCTGTTCCTCTCAAGGCTTTTCTTCCCATCCACCACCAGCCTGGATTGCAGGATCCGGCGGACGAAGACAGGGCTCACCAAGACGTCGTTCAGGGCCGCGGGGGCCATTTCCTTTCCGTTGACTGCGGCCCGCAGCCTCAAAAGCCTGTGAATGCGGTAATCCTTGCCGGGCTTGCCTTTGAGCAACGCCAGCACCCTTTTCTTGTAGTCATTTTTGCCGGCCGTCATGTAGTACCCGACGCTTTTCCCGGGATTTATGCCCAGCACGGGACAGTCGATCCTCCAATGGTCCCTCAGTAGCGTGCCGTCCCCGCCAACGATTACGGCGAAATCGCAACCGGGCTCTATTTTCTCTGTATATTCGGCACCGTTCTTTTCCAGGATACCGATAACATCGTCTTTGATGCCTTGCCCGTAACCGTCCTTGGCCCTCACTATGAATTTCATCATAATAAATTGCAGGGTTATCTTAATATTTATCTCCTGTTTCATGCCCGTTCAGGTACCTCCAAAACCTTTTTAATTCATCGCACAATTTTTATCATGGAAGCGGATTCGGTGCTGAATCTGGTCTTGGCTCTTGGAACAAGCGTAGCGAAACCTGCGGCAAAATATGCGGCAAGATTGTTGAAAGAGATGGAAGCAAGAACGCAAAATAACAGTGATTTTAGAACCCCCAAAGAGATAATAAAAGAAAGCGGCCTGCTCAAAGCGGCAAATTTGAGCTTCTCTGGGATTGATAGGGAAAGAGCGATGCGGGTCATAGAATTGTCCGATAACAACCTGCCTGCAGACATACCCTCCATAGGAGATCCCGGATTGAGGGAAGTTGCGATGGCACTGGAAAGCATAGACTATGCATACTCGCAATTCGTAAACGCGCGGGGTGTTTCACCCGAATTGGCAAGGCAACAATTTTACAGGTCTCGGGCGGTCAACCTTTACATCAGAGAAACGTGGCCCGGAAGCAGCATGTTTGAAGGTGCCAAACTTTGTGAAAGTGGCTATTGACTTGAAATCTTTATATGCTCTCCAGTATTTGTGAGCGTGTTGATGTCCCCGATCGTGAAATCCCCTGTCACGTTCTGCGTTATTATCGGTTTTATGTAATCCTCTTCCATGATGGTCAGCAGCACATAGTTGGAGGTTACGTTCAGCGTGTAATCGAGGCTTGCAACGGTCTCTGGTATCGTCACGTTCGTGCTGAAACCAGCCCCCTCAAGCCACGCGGTGTTTATCTTTCCCGCTACCGTTTCCAGCAGGTTATTAACTTGCAGTCTTGTGTAGTAGCGGTTGACCTCCAGCGACCTGGACCAGGCAAACATGGTCCCCAGAATCATCGCAGCCATGAAGATCGCGAAAATGAACATGTACTCAAACGCGATCTGGGCACTAAGCCTCCGAGACCGAGATGTATACGTCATAGCTTTCACCCTCAACCGCCTCTATCTTCATCCAATAGTTCCCTTCGGACGTTGGAAGCGTCCCGTTCAGCTTTGCCCTCGAATCCGCGAAAACGGGCATCGTCGTGCCCATGTAGCTGACATTGATGCTGACCGTGTTGTTCGTTATGTCGAATCCGTCAACCCCGTTAGGAATGTAGATGCTGATCTTTACCTTGGCCGGCGGGCCCTGGGAGTATATCAGGTCCGCCGTGCTGGCCAGCTTGTCAACGGTGTTTTTCGCATAAGAGAGCGACAGCTCGTCTGTTGTCTCTGTCTTCACCGTGGTGATGTAGGCCCATACCGGCAGCATAAAAGCCAAAGCTACGATTACGACGGCCATGTATTCAAAGGCTGCCTGGGCTTTCATAATATATTATAGGGGGCAGCTGCAATAAAAACGGTTTTTCCTCATCTGGGATAAGAAATTTGAAGAAGATTAGAACAATGTCAGCTGCTTGGGTTTCTCTGCTGGGGTTCCACCCGGAATGGGTTCAGCTTCCCCTGCGAGTTCAGCCTGATGAGCCTGATCTTGCTTTTCCCGCTTGCGCACCACTGTCTCTATCCTCTGGTACGTTCTTATCAGGTTATCCCTCCTCCCGGAGAATTGTTCAGCCAGATATCCCCTTATGCCGTCAAAGCTCGACAAACAGCACGTATCAGATACTTGCAAGCCACCACCATCATAGTAATATTGTGATATCCAGTCGATTATCTTGCTGCTTTTTACGAATATCCCGGCCTTTTGCAGGGTCAGGCACTTGTTTCTGTGTATCTTGCCCTCTGGGACCAGCGCCTTTAGATATTTGTCTGGCTCTGTCGGGATGCCGGCTTTTACCAGGCCTTGCGAAATAGCCTGCTCAGGGGAGAAAGCGCAAGTTTCGTGCTGACCGCTTTTCAGATACCCCAGGGCCTCATCAAGCTCAGCCCTGATTTCACCGCTCTGCATCAGTAAAGGATAAGCAGTCGCAACAGCGTCCCTGAATATGTCTGCGTCAAAGATGTATCTTGATTGCGTTTTTAGTGGCTCGGGATATGCCATATTCCCATCTTTTAGGACATTGCCGCAAAGTTTTAAAACCGCACAACGCCAATAATCCCACCTATCCCATTTATTAAACCAAATGGTTGATAATTTAACATGATTCCTGGCAGCCTCGACCTTTTGCTCATCTTCCTCGCAGGATTTCTGGGAGGCATTATCAGGGGCCTGGTGGGCATAACGAAGTACGTCACCGCGACCCCCAGCAGGAAAAGGAAGGTCAGGCGCGACTGGATAGTCCTCTCCTTGCTGTCATCAGGAGGCATGGGCCTGCTCGCCGGGGTCTTCATCGCGGACGACATCAAGTTCGCCCTGGTCGCGGGCTACGCAGGGACAGACTTCATAGAGAGCCTGTTCAAGATCAAGATGAAAACCAGAAACTGGGAGTGAAGATATCCGGGGTTGGTATCTGACATGAAGACCGTCCTCATAATCCTGGCCATCGCCGCCGCCGTTATTTTCTTTATGCTGATCGTTCCGATTTTCGCAAAATCCCAGGAAATCCTGGGGATAGAGACAGCCGGAACGTGCAAAGACTTCGCCGTGACGATAACAGCCAAAGACCTCGGGGTCGCCTGCTGGGACGTCAAGCTCGACGTCCCGGGAAGGGTTTACAACGAAAGGGAAGACAAATGGAAATCGAGCTTCTTCTACAACGAAAAAGCCTTGTGCTACCCGGATACCGCCGCCGTCATCGTCATCAAGCTCGAAACCTCAGAACCGGTGATAGAGGCAACAGCGAAGCTGCGCCAGAACTCAAAGATAATCGAGCATGACTTCACAATCAGCCAGTCCTGTCCCCGGCCCTTGCCCGATTACTGGACTTTGCTGGTGGCTATCATAATCATCCTGATTTTCGGCTGGCTCCTGGCCTGGTGGTGGAAGCGGAAATAAGTAAAAGCAGGCCGGCGTTGGCGCTTTGGATGTGGCCGGCCTTGCCCCTGAATTTCGATATAGGTAAACCTATGAAAAGAAAAACTTAAAAAAAGACAAAATTAATCCTAAGACGGACTAAAAGCTTCTTCTCGGTTTTCTGTGCTTTTGAAAGCAATCCCTACAATAGACAGGCCTGTCCCCGCTGGGCTTGAAAGGCACTTCACATTCTTGTCCACAGTCTGCGCATGTCGCCTTGTGAAGCGTTCTTCCGAACCTGTCCTTTTCTTCTCCTGGCATATTAAACTCCTCTTTTTAATTTCTTAATTATATGTTAGGATACTTATTTAAAAGCCTTATTTAAAAGCTAATGCAGAATCCGAATCCAAAACGGCCGAAACAAACGCTTAAGATTCGCTTAAATTTTATCCGCAGACCTTGCTTTTCTATTAAAATTATATTAAAATTGAAGAGCAAGAAGAGCAAATAAATACTATGGAAAGATCTAAAATCCGGAAAATGAAGACAGCGAAGACGGTGCGAAATCGGGTCAAAGTCTATGCCTTTGATAGAGACGGCACCCTGGTTTGGGGGGACCCGGCCGGTCCCATCACCAAAAAACATCTGCTGAGAATGAGGGAGCTGGGTCACAAGATCGGCGGCTCGGGAGGACAATTCCCCGAAGAGCAATATCGCAACTGGCGTGCCAATGGCATCGAACCGGACTTCGCTGTTCACAAAAAAGACCTGGGCGTCCTCAAGGATAAATACAAGTTCGTAACCCACGTGGGCGACGCCGAAGATGATAAATTTTATGCTGCTTATTTTGGGATCGGCTATATGGCGCCAAAGGAATTCGTTACATGGCTGAAGAAAGAGAGTGGATAGAAATTTGAGAAGTCTCAAAGTCTTCAGGAAGAAATGCCGCCATAGTGCATCCACCCTTCCCTATCTCCCCGCCACCCCGCCTCACCACCAAACCTATTTAAGATATGCCCGCAATTCTTAATGGTGATATGGTGATATGGTGATATGATGAGGATTTTCCAGTTTATCTTTGGGATATTGCTGCTCCTGTTCATAATATCATCGGTATCGTTTGGCATACTGGGCGACTGGTTCTGGTTCATGTCCGTCGGTTACGAGTCGGTGTTCCTCAAGGTCCTGCTGACCAGCGTGGCGATCGGAGCCGTCTCCTTTCTCGTGTTCTTCGGGGTCTTGGTCGCGAATATCCTGTTAGCCAGAAGGGCGGCGCTCGGACACGGCAAGCACGGCGCAGGCGGGATCCAGACCAGGGTCATGAACATGATCGCGGCGCTGGCGGCCCTCATGGTCGCGGCCGCGATGGGGAACAGCTGGGAAACCGTTCTCAAGTATCTGAACTACAGCGGGTTCGCCGCCAGCGACCCCGTGTTCGGCATGGACATTTCCTTCTACGTCTTCACGCTGCCGCTCTATTCCCTCGTCCTCAACTTCCTGCTCGCCGTGTTCATAATGAGCGCGGTCTTTGCAGCGATAACATACATCCTGCACACCAAGGGATTCAGGATAGTGATGGAGGAAACCGACACCGATGAAAATCCCAGCCCCTTTGGGTGGTCAGGCTCAGGCAGGATGAATGTGAAATGGTCAGTCTCCTGGCGCAGGTTCTTGCCCCAGCTGAGCGTCCTGCTTTTCCTCATATTCGTTATCATCGCAGCCAAAATGTGGATCGCCAGGTACGGACTTTTGCTGTCATCCGGGGCCACGGTCTTTGGCGCAGGCTATACGGAGATCAGCGTGAGCCTGCCTTTGTTCGCGGCCCTGTCGGTCACCTCTTTCCTGATCTCGATACTGTTCCTTGCGAACATAAAGGTCCAGCGGCTCACGTTCATCAAATACGGCATAGCGGCGTTCGTGATCATCTCCGTTCTGGGATTCGTCGTGGCAGGGGTCGTGCAGGCCTTGATAGTCAAGCCGGATGAATTCAACCTTGAAAGGCCCTACCTGGAGAGGAACATCCAGGCGACGCTTGCAGCCTACGGCTTGGAAGATGCCCAGGAGAAGGTATTTAGCGCGAATTACACGCTGACGTCGCAGGACATAGCAGCCAACAACGCGACCGTGAGCAACATCAGGCTGTGGGACTGGAGGCCGTTGCGACAGACGTACAACCAGCTGCAGCTGTTCAGGACATATTACGATTTCAACGACGTCGATGTCGACAGGTACGAGCTGGACGGCATGTACAAGCAGGTACTGCTTTCCGCGAGGGAGATGAATACCGAGGACCTGCCGGGACAGGCCAAGACGTGGGTCAACGAGCACCTCGTTTACACGCACGGATACGGGGTGGTGATGAACCCGGTGGACCAGGTCTCCCCGGAAGGGCTGCCGGTCTTCTACCTGGCAGACATCCCGCCAACATCAGAATACCTTGAACTCGAGCAGCTGCGGATATACTTCGGCGAGAGGACCAACGATTACGTCATAACAGCGACAAGCACGGACGAGTTCGACTACCCGTCGGGGGACGAGAACATCTACACGAGCTATTCCGGTTCCGGGGGCGTCCCGCTGTCCGACTCGATAAGAAAGCTCGTATATGCGGTGCGCTTCGGGTCCGTCGAACTGCTGGTTTCAGGATCGTTGACGCCGGACAGCAAGCTGCTCATGTACAGGAACATAGCGGAGAGGGCACCTACGATAGCCCCGTTCCTGGCCTACGATTCTGACCCGTACCTGGTCGTGGCCGACGGCAGGCTTTTCTGGATCATCGATGCCTACACAACGACGGACATGTACCCGTATTCCGAACCGGTTAGGGTGGGTTATCTGGGCAACAGGAAACTCAACTACATACGGAATTCCGTGAAGGTTGTCATAGACGCGTACAACGGGGACGTCCGTTATTACGTGGTGGACGAGGCCGACCCGATTATCCAGACCTATCAGAAGATCTTCCCGGACCTTTTCCTTGACTTCGAGCAGATGCCGGGGAGCCTCAAGGCGCATGTGAGGTACCCGGAGGGGATCTTCACCATCCAGGCGGCGATATACTCAACCTATCATATGCACGATCCCATGGTGTTCTACAACAAGGAGGACGTCTGGGTCACCCCGGACGAGATATACAGGGGATCGAGGGAGCAGATGCAGCCGTATTACATCATAATCAAGCTGCCTGGGGAAGAGAAGGAGGAGTTCGTGCTGATGATACCATTCACGCCCAGGGGCAAGGAGAACCTGATAGGATGGATGGCGGCCAGGTCTGACATCCCGAACTACGGAAAGCTGCTCGTCTACCAGTTCTCGAAGCAGCAGCTCGCCTACGGCCCGATGCAGATAGAGGCGCGGATAGACCAGGACACTGATATATCCCAGCTGATAACGCTGTGGTCCCAGGCCGGCTCCAGCGTCGTCAGGGGCAACACGTTGGTCATCCCGATTTCGAATTCTATCATGTACGTGGAACCGTTGTACCTCGAGGCGACAGAAAGGGGGACATTGCCGCAGCTGCAGAGGGTGATCGTCGCGTACGGGGACCAGATCACCATGCAGCAAACGCTGTCCGATTCATTGAACGTGATCTTCGGCTCAGGGGCGGCTCCCGGCCCGGGCGTTCCGGGCGGACCGGCTCCACCGACCCCAGGGAAAACTGCGGATGAGAAGCTGTCCCAGATAGCAGGGCTGTACGACAAGGCCCGGCAAGCCTTGAGGGACGGCGATCTTGGCCTTTACCAGCAGTACGTGGAGCAGATCGGGCAGCTGGCTTCCAGTCAGGATGCCAGTTAGTTCAGCAAAGAATGGCCAAAACTTCTCTTAATCCGATATGTTGTGCGAAATTAGACATCGGCTCAGAAAGTCTTTTAAACAGATTTTCTTTAAACTATGGTTATGAAGAAGCTATTAAAAATACTTATCATTTTATTCATTGTTATAATTGGAGTAGTTGGGATTTGGCTTTCTTTGGATAAAACTACCAAATGCTATTTAATTTACGGGAAAAACATTTGCAATTTCTACGCCATGCTTGATATCGCATCAAGCAACCCTTCAATTTCGGATTTTGATAGAATGATGGATTTGTGTAGCGATATGAGGGATGTACCTAAAAAGGATAGCTGTTTTGAAGCTGTTGCCCTAACCTTTGCCCGAATAGATATGAATAAAGCGAAAGAAGCTTGCAATGAAATTAAAGAGACAAGGGACCAAACAGGAAATATGGTTCATACAAGAGAAGCGTGTTACGGAAAAATAGAGAAACCATAAATGCTACAGTTTCTGGAATTATACTATTGGATTTAAAAAACCATGATAAGGACAGGCTTCCAGTTAATTCCCATTCATTTTTACCCTCCCCTTTCTCTTTCCAGAGACGATGCGTATGCTTTCAAAAAGCGTCCCAGGCTTGACAGCCCCCTTTCATCGGTTCTGGCAGGGTCGAAGCTTACAACCACACCCCTTTCTCCACGATTCACCCGCAATCCATCATACAAGGCTCGCATTTTCGCGCTCAGCAAAGCTTCCTGGACATGATCCTGAAATCCGTTACAGCCGTTGGCATATCGATATCATCCCCCGGGAGTTCGATGCTAAACGCCATATTGGCAAACTATTTAAGGCACGGTTCGATTATTAAATCAGGATATTATGGAGAAAACCGTTAGGAGAAAAACCGGCAGGGAATTCAGGCCAGCACCGCAGTTCAAGAGCCTCTATTACATCTACTTTGTTTTGGTGCTTATCTTCGCTGTTTTTACATGGTACGTCCCTGTTTTGGTCTTCGCCCCGCTTCTGGCGTCTCTTGTGGTTTCTGCATTCGTCCTGCCTGTTCTGATTTTCACCGTCTATTGGATTTCAAAATATTACGATTCGATCAGGTACAAGCTCACCGGGAGCGAGATGGAATGGAGAAGGGGCGTATGGTTCAAGCAGACAGGAATCGTGCCATACAACCGGATAACCAACGTAGACATCTCCCAGGGCCCGGTATCAAGAAGCCTTGGCATAGCCGCCCTAAAAATCCAGACGGCGGGCTATTCGGCCCCGAACACAAGGTCAAGCGAGATAAAGATAGAGGGCGTTGAACACTTCGAGGAATTGAGAGGATACATAATGGCATTCGTCAGGGGCAGGAGACCCGTCGCAGTCGAAACCTACGATTATGAAGAAGAGGAGACCGGCAAACCCGGCGAAGACAGGGTCCTCAACGAGCTGATCAAGATCAGAAAGCTGCTGGAAAAACAAAGAAAGAAATGAACCGTGAAAAACCGGCTGTTTTTAGGAAACTGGTCGCATAGGAGCGGGAACCCCCAATCACTTGTGCCTCATCTTCCAGCTTGGGTCGAGAAGGCCCCTTCTCCTCATTTCCATATAAACCATCAGGCAGGCCCATGCATCGGTCGCCGCATAGAGCAGCTGCTTCTCCGTGAGCGTCTTGCGCTCCCAGTTGGTCCTCTGGGCAGACTTCGTCACCCTGCGTCCCAGGAATATCGCGGAAAGCCCCCGGACGCTCTTCGGGGTGCAGTCAAGCTTGTGTGCTATGTCCAGCATATCGACGAAGCCCCTGCCTTCCACGCCCAGTTCCTTCTTGAGCAGCCTCATCTCGTGGTGCAGCCCCTGTCCTATCTTGAGTATCCGGGGATTCTCGAGTATCCTCTTCAGCCCTGCCGGGATGCACGCATCGTGAACCCTGAAAAGGAACGCCATGCTCTCGGTCGATATCTGTATGAGGGCTATCGGGTGGCTCTCGCCCTTTCTGAAGCTGGGCTTCGTCTCGGTGTCGAAACCGAGGATCCTGCTGGCGCCCAGCACCCGGATGGCGTGGCCGATCTTCTCGTGACTTGAATGTGGCAGGATGACGCTTATCTTCCCCCGGAAGGCCCCTATGGGCAGATCGTTTATCTTGTCCTTCGAAATGGAGAAGCGCGGCTTATGCGCAGGCTCCCTCCCTTCACCCCCTTCCTTTTCGGCCATAATAAGCATTGAAAGGGGATAATAAATGTTTCAGGCCACTTCTGGAGAGGATGGTCCTGTGCCAGGGGGGGAAAGATGCTGAAAAATCGCTGTTTTTAAAACACAAACCCAATTTTCCATTTCCCACCGTAATATTTATATATCAGTTGTAATAATATTATTACATATGTGGAAGAAATATAACAAATACAGGGTTTTGAAGCCATTCTTTGACGACCCCCATCCAAAAGGAATAGGTTTCCAGCTGAGAGAAATAAGCAGGAAAATAAATCTTGCACCTAAATCGGTTAGTATATATCTTAATGAGCTTGAAAAAGAAGGCCTGATAATAAAAAGGCCTCACAGGATTCATGAATATCCTGTATACTATGCGAACACAGAAAATGAATCGTTCAAGCTTTACAAAAGGCTTGATATGATTTCTTTATTATACGAAACCGGGTTGCTGGAACATTTGCACGAAAGCTTGATGCCCGATTGCATCGTGCTTTTCGGCTCTGCTGCAAGAGGGGAAGACAGCAGAGATAGCGACATAGACCTGTTCATTCAGTGTGAACAAACCAAGATAGATTTGGATAAATTTGAGAAAAAACTGAATAGGAAAATTAACATATTTTTCAGCAAGAGCTTTAACAGTTTGAGCAACGAGCTTAAGAACAACATAATCAATGGCGTGGTGCTGAAAGGTTACCTTGAGGTGTTTTGAATGGAAGAAGGGCTGATAAAGATAACCCCGAATAAAGCAAAAGCCAAGTCAATCCTCAATATGGCAAAAACAACCCTTGAGATGGTTAAGAAGATTGACGAAAAGAGGTTCGCTTCTAATGTCATAAAGGAATACTACGATGTAATTAGGCAACTTATCTCAGCCATCCTGACGCTTGACGGATACAAAACATATGGGGAGGGGGCACACAAGAAGGCAATAGATTATATCGATAAAAACTACAAAGGGTTCTCAGCCCTTGAAATTTCGGTGATGGATGAGTTGAGGATTACCCGAAACAAAATAGCCTACAATGGATTTTTTGTCAGGGAAGAATACCTTGAGAGGAAGATCAAAATCATTAGCAACATGATCAGTAAACTGGCAAATATCATCGAAACCCGGTTATGAAAATCGAAAAGTAAAATCCCCTGCCAAACCGCTATATCCAATTATCTTTTGGCCCCGTTCAAAATAGTTTAACCAGTCCAACGGTTGCGTATGCTCCGCCCCCGCCATCCCGGGATGCACCATCCCGATACCCTGCCCGGACTTCCCATCTTCCATTTACAATGTTACCGGTCAGGCCGAGGCTCACATCAACTCTCGGGTCTTGAATATCTTCCGCCTTGATATCGAATCTATAACGAATTTCATCGCTTATCGCATTTTCCAGATATGCCCTGAGTCTTCCATTGTTTCTGCTGCCTGCTTCGATTTTCCCGTTTTCAAATTGTGCCCCAAACAAGTTGATACCTTTCAATTTCGCATACGCAGACAGCCTGGGTTCCTTTCCGCTCAAAGAAGTGTGGATCCCGGTATCCACGCCCCCGTAACCGAGAAAACCATTTCCACGCCCTTCATCATTAGAGCGTGCCGGTCCTTCTTCCCGCTTCCCGAATAAACCGAAAAAATCACTTCCGCGTCCGGCATGCTCATCGGAACCTGCCGGTCCTCCTTCAGGCACCTCTGGGAGAGACAAAAGCCCCCTGATATCGTTTGCTAGGTCATTTTTCATGTTCCTGTACCAGTCAGACTGGTCAAGCGTGCTGCGAAGTGCATCCTTGAATATATCTGTCACGAAATCTTCTACCTCATCTTGGTATTGGATTGTCGTATCATAACCCTGAGGAAAAAGGGTATCTTCCAGCATACGGTCAATCATGTACATCTTATCAGCATATTTCGGGTTATTCCTCCTTCTTTCAATCTCATTCCCGACTTCCTGGCAAAAAACATTATAACATTGGATTGCCTGCTGTTTTGGGCCATCCACGTACTTTTCTGCTGCCTTCAGCATGCTCGCAGACCCGAATATCACACCTCCAAGCAGCAGAAGGCCCGCTTCACGCTTTATCTTACCGCTTATGCTTACCATAAAACTTGTTTTAGTGGCTAAACCTTTATAAACTTACCATTTTTACTACTTTTTAGTTTATAATATAGATGTCATGAAAGAATATGTCATAAAAGAGTATGCCTTTGAATAATCGCCTATCGCCTCCGCCCGCGACTCTCCCTCGCAATCATAAATTCAAATCGGTCGCTATTTATAGCACTTTTATAAAACTGGATAAATACCCGTCAATCATGAGGAATTGCGTAATACATCGGGGATGCGTTATCGCTGAATTTAGAATTAAAGAAAATACAAAACAGGACAGAAATAAAGCATTGGCAGCACATTCTGCCATAGAGTATATTATTGAAAGCGACCCCCGTGTTGTATTGCTGGATACTGAAGATGCTGAGACAGTTGTAGATTTTTTCGAACCAGGAGAAGAAGTTACTCTTTATGGTGCTTATTTGGATGGATGCCTTGATATAGCCTATGAAGCTCTCGAATCAAAGGGGGTAAAACCCAGGTATCACCCCACTGGATGCATACCTCTGTTTCCATAAGATGATTGAGAACTCAACCCCTGCCAAACCGCTGTTTTTAAAACTTACACTCAAGTTTTAGTCAATGAACAACTTTATATTCCTAATAATCGGTATTATTGCTGTATTAGTTGTTTCTGGATGTACACAACTTGAAGGTTCGATTATTGGAAATTGCGAACCCGACTATCTGCTTTTGCCTTGGACAAATGAGGAAGTGCAAAGCATCTACTTTATAGGAGGAGACGCAGCTGGTATTTGCGAAAGTAAATGTTATGATAAATGGAGAAAAGGGTCGTTCAAATTAGAGGATACCGGTGAAGGTCTTTTTGGCATTGAATGCTATTGCGACATGAACGATTGTGGGGATAAAATTATCCCCAAAGATTTACAACCAAGTGAGCAGGGGGACATGCTAGAAAAATGCACAAGAGCTAACATTGTTATTAAAAGAGCAACATATTCGAACGGAAATCTCAATCTTATGCTATACAATGCAGGTACAGTACCATTAGAGGGGTTTAAAGTGCAAGTTGCATACAATGAGAAAGGTCCCGACATACTCAGTGTATGGACTATAAGCGGAACTGTAGAAGCAAACACCTCTAAGACATTTACGCACAAACTATCAGATATAAACAAACTATCAGATATAAACGTAGACTACATTGAGGTCAGGTCTATCGAATGTCATCAGGGAGCCTACGACATGATTAGAAGCTATGACACGGTGGGCCTTTTGTAAGCCCCTGAAAAGCCGCTGTTTTTAAACACTTAAAAAATTTTCCAGCAACAAGTTTGTATGAAACCGGATCTTACCCCAATGTTCGATTTCACCGAAAAATGCATAACGCATCGTGGCAGATACGATGTCCAGCTGGAGATACCTTATGGCAGCAGCGTTACGGATAATGATATCGGAAGAATACTCCAGATATCGTCCTGGGAAGATGATGACATGCAAAAAATGGCCGATGCTTACGAGGGAGCACGAGGCGTAAAGATACGAAAGGACAAACCAAGCTACACAGAAGGAATAGAACTTCCCGCTCTGTATATTGCTGGCGTAGGTCATATTAAAATCAACAGGTCGGGTAAAAATCTAAGCGTTTTTAGTTATGGTAAAAAGATGCTTCCTCCTGAAACAAGCAACTTTTTCGATAGTGTGGATTTTCAAGGCCTGGAAGGAGGCACGAGTGAAGTAGTGGATGGCAGGGTAGTTTTCAAGAGACCGGATTACGCACCCCTCGGCTCCTACCTCGAAAGCAAGGCGAAGGAAAAGATAGTAAAGACGAGGGAAGCCGGCAACATGATGCTGGAGACTGTCGCTGTTCCAAAAGTGGAAGCATACGGGAGATATATTGATCTGGAGAAGGATGGGGAGCATCTATCTTTCATCGTATTTACGGTACCTTCTTTGGGCCTCAGGTTTGGCCAAAAAATCATGAGCACGTTCAGCAGCTCGTATCAGGATTTTACAAATTACATGAACAAGTTCGCGGGTTTCTTGGGCGAGGGTGTCAGAGAGGTTCACGATCATTCGAAATGCCACAGGCAGTTGCATTTTGACAATATGTACTACAATTCTAGATGGCCGGGAAGATGCAAATTATACGTGATGGACTGGGTCACCTCTCAGATGCTGGGGGGCTTCGAGGATATGAACAGGGCATTGGACATAAAGATACCTTGGCAAAATTTCAAGACCATCCAGAAGCACATTTTCAGTGGCGGAAAAGGAAAGCGAGGCCGGAGCCAAGACTTGGAGATGACTTTCTGGACGAACTCCATGCTTTTCACCGGGGAAATGCTCAGCTCCTACTACAATCGTGACATCGATATCATGCAAATGTACAACGATTTGAGGTTACATGGGATAAACGAAGAACTCGCATTTACGATGGAAGTCATGAGGAGAACGCTTTATTAAACATGATGTTTCAAAGCAATCATAAAACCCTCTGGAAAGCCGCTACTTCTTCCTCACCAGAATCAACGCAACTCCGATGGAAACGAAAACGCCCGAAACGGCAAAGAAAAGGGAAGGGAATTCCGGGGCCGGTGGAACTTCATTGCACAGTATCCCGACACAATCATTGTAGCAATTTTCCCCGCCTTCCCCACCCAGCAGTTCGCATGCAGCCCCGCAGAAGTCATGGCAATCGATATCGCACAACCCCAGGAAATTGTTCACGCAATTGGCCAAACATTCCTCATCATAGCCACAGGCCACATCAACACAATACATGACGACATCATCTTCGCAACCCGCTATCTCATCGCAAATCGGATCCGTCTGCGATAAACATTCACCCTGGTCTTCATACCACTCTCCACCCAGCATGTTCTCACACTGGTCCTGGTCGAAGGAGGAGACGCAGTCATTTGTGAATGCCAGATCAAAGCACGCATCAAAAAGATTCTCCCCCATGTCAGCGTTATCGCAGATATATTCGCTTATGGTCTCGAGTTCCTCGAAAGGGTCAGTCTCATCAAGCCAGGTGCAGAATTCCTGCACAGTCATATCAGGGAATTCATAACCAAGGTCTGCACACATGAATCCATACGGGATGTCACAATACCCCCCATCCTCCTCGACCGCGAGAGCGGATGGAACAGACACAATAAGCATGGCTCCCAGCAAAGCAAAAAGCCCGAGCATTCTGGAATAAAAATCAGATTTCATCACTATTATATAGCCGTAAGTTTTTTATTATTAACCTACCCGTTCGATGCCAACCCTGCCAAACCGCTGTTTTCAATTAAACGAACAAAAAGTGCGTATGATAGTGGTTAAATTTAATCCGCCCCCCCCCGGGTCACCGTTTTACTTGTTCACAAGTTATTTGGCCCCAGCCTTTGAAAGCGTCTTTTACTATTTCTGGATCATCGCATCGCTCAAATGTAGTTTCCAAAATTCTGGGTTCGAATTTTGGATGTCCAAATAAAATCCCTTGTCCATTTAATTGACCGACCCTTGAAAAATAAAGTTCTTCTGTTTGTGGATATCGAAAATCCGGTTGGTTTTCTGGTCTGGTTATTTTTAATTGATACCACATATACGATAATTCATAATAAATTTTATAAATCCATTCTGGCCCGCCCCCGGAAAACCGCTGTTTTCAATTCATAGGAAGTCCCGCAATCCCAGATATGCCTTTATCCTCTTTGGTGTCGCGGGAATCAGTTCCTGCTTGCTTGGGCCCATTGGGATATAAACACATCTTCTGTTAAATCCGATTATCTCCGGGCCTTCAGGCACATTGAAGGTAAGAAGGTTTATCCAGTTATCCGGACTTATTCCATCATGCAATTCAATAGCATAATTGCTTGCACCCAGCAATTTAGGAGAGATATCCCTATGATAATGGTGATACCCATCATATCCCATATCCCTCCCTTTGAATAATTCCAGGTTGGATCCACCTCTTTTGCCCTGCGTGATCAATCCTTGTTTTCTGCACTCTTCGATATCCGAAATATCATCTATGACCGCTCTTCCATTGTCATCATGGGCTTTCAAGAATGTTCCCCACCGGGTTTTTCCGCTGGCATGCGTTTTGTCCAGCAGGAAGTTCAGCCCGTCTTTGTCATCGATTACCACGCTTTCGGCAAACTCCAACGGATAATCATCCGCATTTCTGTTTATCTTCCACGAATGGTATTGTGACAGCAGTCTTGCAGCGCCCCCATAGATCGCATACAAAGCGCTGATTGTTGCAGAGACCCCCAGGATCGTACCTAACGACACATCACCAAGATCTGAGATATCCTGTGCTTCAGAAAATCTCTGAAAGGAATGGGTACCCAATCTCGCGGCAAGTGCCAGGAATAATATATCATAATTGCTCCTGGCCAGCCTGCCGACCTGGTATGCGAATTGTCCCCTGTTCATATCTTTAGTATGTTAGTAAATTTTTTTAACTTATCCCCAATCTCACAGGATGAAGAATATTCAGTTGACATGGCATGAGATATCGAATAATAATGTGAATCACAAATCCTGCACCGAGAAGACCACTGGGAATATGCATTCAATTTTAATTATTTTCCGCTATAATCGTTTTATGACAGTTGCACAAAAGGCAAGGATTCATATCAACCAGCTTGTCCCGGAGATCATGGGCCAGGCATTCCCGGAAATCGACGGTCTGCCCGTGGTGGCTGAGTACAGCGGGGATACCGATGCCTATGCCGACGCTGATTTGTCAGAAGGCTTTTACACGATTACATTGGCAAAAGACTTGGAGGATGCCCCTTTGCCCGTTTTGAGGGGGGCGTTGGCTGAAGAGCTTGGGAAGATTGCGAAATTCGAGACCATCAGCAAAATTTCATTGTTTGTCCAGTCCATATTGCTCGGATTATCTGACCGTTATGCCGCCCGTTTTTCACGCCTAGGGGATATGGATTTGATACGCAGGGGTTTGGGGGAAGACTATCTCGCTTACTCCAGATACCTTCGCGATCAGTTCGGATATGAACACCAGAGGTTCGACGGATACAAACTTGAAGATCTGGAACCAAGGGTCAAATCCGCGAGGCTTTGAGGAAGGCCTTTTCGATACACGTCCAAGCCAGCAAAGGGTCTCCGCTCTGGTACCTGTGCGAAGTTTTAAACGAAGAAACGAAGGAAAATCCCTGCTAAACCGCTGTTTTACATTATTTAGAAGAAGACTCTAGCCTGGCTAGCTTGTTGATTTCATTCGGATTTATCCTGTAGCCCTTTTCCATGAAAACACCCTTGAAGGAGTCCCGGAACTCGGGCTTTTCTGTCAGGGTTTTTAGCTTCTCCATGTTCTTCTTCAGAACAGATTGATTTCCTATGAACAGGTTCTTTCTTATTACGTTCAAATTCAGGTCAAAGCTCAAGGCAGCCACATCCCTGAGGTCTGTGAGTCTTCCTGAATGCAGTTTCAGGACGATCAGAATTTCCTTGCTGGGAACATGTGTTTTCACCGCCTTGTCTGTCCCTTCTATCAGTTTCTTGGCAGAATTATCCCAGAGAAATTCAAAGCTGAAGGCAGCTCCGGTTTGCCGGACACCGAGACCGCCTATGAGCAAATCTATATTAACCTTAAGTCCCCTGTTTTCGTACCTCACAAATTCGCTAGAGCAAATGTTTTCCAGTTGCGTTGAAAATGTTTTTCTGTAGTTCCTCTCATGAAGGATTTGCTCGAATTTTCCCCTGCCCCCCTTTCTTATCACGATATCAGCATCTATGGAGAATCTGTGCCTGAAAGCGGAAACCGCATAACCTCCTACAACAACAAACTCAAGTCCGCTGTCTGCAAATTCTCGCAGCGTATCCATTATCTCATTCTCCCTAGCAACCGGGTCATACATTTGTAATCACCTGACTGCTAACACAGAGCATAGTTTGCTTTGCCAGTAAAGCAGTCTGTGCTTAGTGTTAGCAAACATTTTACGCCTCTTTGTATCTAGCTCCCAACTCCTTTCCGTACATCTCTTGAATCATCTCCAAGGCAGGCTGGAAGTTGTATATGTACTTTTGCATGAATCTTATCGTTTCTTCCAAAGGGTCCACAGGCGTCCCTTTATGGAAAGAAACAGCGAAATCCTGCAAAAACGAAGGCCTGTAGAAGATCTTGCCCGTCAAACCCAATTTTTTGATGTAAAATTCATACGAGGCCCTGTCGGATTTTTTCACTTTTATGAAAATCGGGTAATAGCCCCTGTATCTTGAGATATTATATCCACTATCTGTCCAGACAAAAACAGAGTCTATTCCCGTGAAGCAGTATTTTATCCCGAACAAACCCAAAACAGAGTAGTGAAATCCGACATCTTCCCTGAACGCACTTTTTATGAATCCCAAGACACGCCTGTAAAACCGGTTTTTCTCATTCAAGAAGACCTTTTTGCTTGATTTGGCAAAAACCCCGGCTTTTTCCAATTCCAAAACCCAGTTGTATGTCCATCCATAGCTCAAGCCAATCCTTTTAGAGATCGCTCTAATGGAATCCACTCTCCTGGCTGCCGTTATTATCTTCATGGTATGAGGATTCAAAATCTCCAATTTCATGTTCCCACCCAATTATCATTATAGTGATAATTATTTATAAAGCTATCGTTCTGATTTCCTACACCATACAGTTCGTTGTCTGGCGAAAGAAAACCCCCTGGAAAACTGCCATTATGGGTTAAAGCGACAATAATCTTAAAAATGTTATAACAAAAACAATTATTAGATTATATAAAAATAGTACAAAAAATTGAGGTATATTTACAATGGCAATGGCACTTTCGATTAGACAACCTTGGGCTGAACTTATTTTACAAGGTAAAAAAATAATCGAAACTAGAAAATGGGATACCACATTTAGAGGAGAATTCTATATCCATGCGTCTAAAACTATAGATATAGAAGCGTGTAAAGAGTTTGGAATAGACCCAAAATCGTTAGTAATTGGTGCTATTGTCGGGAAAGCAATTTTCCAAGATACTAAGGAATATCATACAGAAGAACAATTCCTTAGGGATGATGAGAAGCATAGATCTAGTTTTTATGGTTTTACGAAGCCGAAGTTTGGCTTTTTATTGCGCAATGTAGGAAGAATAACCCCCATTCCTGCAAATGGCAATCTAAAATTTTTTTATGTGGAGGTGTAAGAGATTCGTCAAAGGATTCTTGATGGAAAAGGGGACTGGTAAACCCGAGATAACCCATTTATAAAAAACTGTATTCTACCCGCTACTTTAGCGCATAGTCAAAAATTTCCCGGAACTCGTTGTTGGATCTTGCCCGAAAACAATTAACTACCTGTTGCGCATGTCTTTTATGCATTTCCACAAGTTTTCGAGAATCAATCCCCCCTTCATACACAGACAGGTCCGGAGCACGAAGCAGAAGCTCGGTGTCAGAAAGAGATTTTGTGTTTTGACAGAACCGAAGAAGGTCAGCAACCATAGTTTTGGTATTTCTTTGTAACGTGGGAAATTGATTAAAGACACCGGTGAGATAATCTGCATCATTTTTCCAAAGATGTGCATGATGCATAGCTGTTCTCCGGATGATACACGGGATGCATTCACCGCAGTGTCTCCCTTTAAATCCCACAATTTCCTTTTGTTTTGCCCATATCGGCACTCTGGACCAATTCCAGCAGGAAATTGATTTTGCAACCAGCCCTTTCAGTTCCGGTTTCCCCAGATTGTCAATTACCTCACCCTTTGTAAGATATAGGAAGGGGTTTTCGATTTTCAGCTCAATCCCAAAAACAACTTTAATAAGATTCTTGAAATGAGCTAAAAAGTGAGGATGCGTTGTCCGTGTATTTACTCTAGCTTCAGAAAAGAGAGGATTCAGGGCCACGGGCCCGTTTTCAAACATGTAAACTTTTCTGATATTGGATTCAAGAGCGACAGCGGCAGCTAAGGACAAGAATAAAAATGATCGTAGGTGCTGAGCCATGACAGACCTGAATGGTGCAGGCAGCGAGTTTTTACCATTTCCCCCCCTGCCCACATGGATGCCCATATGTTGAAGCTGAAGGTTATATATTTTTTCTAGCTGATTTATCAATGACTTCTGAATTTTGGCTAGGAGGTTGCTGGAATAATGGCTGACAAAAATGGGTTTGAATCCATTCTCAATGGCCCAGGCCGCTCCTGCTAAAGTATCCAAGCCTCCTGAAAAAAGACAAACACATTTGCTATCGGATTTAGTGGAAAACTCACGAAACCCATCCATGCGTTCCTTGTGTTTGATGAACTTGATGCTAAGATCATCTCGTCCAAGAAATGAAACTGCACGTTCTAAATCCATTCGTGCACCCGACCAGATACGGGGGTTACGAACAGGCATAAGAATACCCAATCTTCTCCCCAAATTAAATTCTCTTTTTGCATGGAGATCCGCCATATATACAACTGCCCCGATGTCGAGCAAATCTTTGATAAGCGAATGAACAGGGTGACCAAGCAAATGTTCTAAGGCATCAAAAGAAAACGAAACGTTTGAGTCTTCTGTATGCATTAAGAAGCGCTTCGCCTTTTTACCCACGACATAACACTTCCTAAGTTCGGAAAGCGACTTCGTTCCAACAATAATATTAACAAAGGGTTTGTGAAGATTTTGTATACTTTTTCCTTTCGGAAGTGTGACTCCAAATACTTTAAAGCCCCCACAGATTGCTCGCCTGCTTCGTGCGTAATCTTTTTCTTTTAAGCACCTCATCAGAAACGGAAGAAACAGCTCTGCCTTTTCTTCACAGCGATTTAGCAGATTCTGTCTCATCTCCCGCTCAGTCTTTAAGGGGGCAAAATATCCCTCCTTTGAGAAATTATACCAGAAGCCTGTGTCAAATTGCAGATTATCCCATGACCTCCTAAATTGATCAATGCAAAGTTCGAAGAAATATTGGCTGAGGAAAAGCTTTAACACACCTTCTATGCCAAGAACCTTTATGTAACGGCGTAAATTATTCTGAATTTTATGTTCATTAAGGTTCGGGTTCGCTTCAATTGCCTTGTGAGTAGCATTCTTTAGACTCAGTATAACTATAGTTTTCTTCACCGCTCTCTCCGCAATTGCACCTAAAGGGTAACAATTGAGTCGTGGCTGCTTAAGACAAATGGTTATCCAAACAGCATCGGGTAGGGCCCAGCCATTAAGACGACTCGAACGAACAAGCCCGTAACTTTCTAAAGAGACGCGAAGAGAGCCCCTCTTTACATTGTTACAAAATCCAACAATTGCAGAAGCTGTTCCACAAAGTGATTCCTCCACGACCTGGACGTTTAATGAACTTAAGGCCCTGGACATTAATGCATTAATCATATTACTAAAATAATTTAAAATATGTAAATCTGAGCAACTGAAACTTTAACCACTTGATCCGCTGCCGCTTCCACCTGCTCCACCACTAGCCCCACCGCTGCCGCTTCCACCTGCTCCTCCACCACCGGCTCCGCCGCCTGAGGTTAACGGTTGCAGCAAATCAGCTTCATCGTTTCTTCTTGTAGGATAATCATCATGGAAATCTCTCAATTCATCATATGTACGGTCCCAATCCTGATGTGTAACCGCATCCCAAAAATTAGGTGTCCTCTCCGCTAAATCTGGCCCATACTGAGTAGCGACATCAGCAATAACTGTCTGTGCCGCTTCAGGTAGATCATTAAAATTAACGTCTGAATCCCGATTAAAATTTTCTTCAAGTCGCCCTTGAATATCACTATGAACTGCCTCGTCTAGTGTATTAGCCTCCTCTTCCGTAATATTTAATGGGTGGTCTTCAACATAATCTTGCGCATCTTCTCCTTGCATGCCAAGGTAAGGTTCAACTCGATCAATTAATTCATCAGGCAGACCCATATTTTCTAACTCTTCCCTACTTCTTTGTCCTAAATCAACACCAGTTCCTATGGTTACTCCACTGTTTCCAATCGGGTTACCATCGCTGTCCTCAGGAACATAACCCTCGGTGTATTGGCCACCCTCCTGCTCAGAAATAAAATCCGTATCTACCATATGTTTTACTCCCCTTTTATCTAACAATTGTATTTCAGCTTTTTTATTTGAATTATCTCTTTTAATTTTTATTAGATAAGAAGTATTTAAATTTGTTGTACGCTTCAAATTAGGTTGTACTTATAACCACCAACCCTATGCGACTTTATTGACTAAGCTAAGACTACATGTAAAACCCACTGCCTCTAAGTATTGTATCAGTTTCACCTCATAGTCTGATTCAAGAAAACGAAATTTTACTTCTATGTTCGTCTTAAGAGAGCCAGTTTTCAACTCTTCGTCGATTCACTCCTCGTCCTCGCCACTTCGTAGCTCGGAGAATATAACAGACGTTAGCAGAAATCCGCCCGCTCGTTTATTCAGGTTTATTTTGTTTCCTCTGTAATGATATTATTAAGTTAGCAATAAGGATCCCTATAACCACAATGAAAACAATCAAATCTTCCATGATCGTCCCTTGGGGTCATTTTTTCTCCAAAAATAAGGGTTAAAGTTCCTAAAGGAACCAGGATCGAAAGAAAAATGTCCGATTTTACAGAGCAAGACTTTCGCAACTAGGTTTAAATGGGGAAGTTGAAATAATTTCGGCCAATGGCGAAATAGCTAGTCGTGGCGAATAATTTTTTCTGTATCATAAAGAGTTACCAAACTGGGATAGAGAATGAAACCCCCGGCTAAACCGCTATTTTTCTCTCTCATTTCAATAAGATGGTTTCATGAGAGGGGTTGAAGGTTTTTTATTACTTTCTATTTCTATATAAAAATGGCAGTACCTGATCTCTCCCCGGGACAATTTCAGGAAGGGGAGATGG
>Ga0315543_1001092_pt1 | contig 30451 bp, 34 predicted proteins | sample SalMarSW160210MG_2_FD_203098 | JGI IMG/M metagenome (GOLD analysis project Ga0315543, IMG submission 203098) | Salt marsh sediment microbial communities from the Plum Island Ecosystem LTER, Massachusetts, United States - Salt Marsh Sediment SW1601-210 ... | reverse complement strand
AGAAAAGTTCGCATGCTCCAAGCGAACATCCTTATTTAAAAATTGGATGCGTATTAATAAGTATCCAAAGGTAAAAATTCCTACGGTACCCAAAAAGAAAAACACGATACTCAAATGATAGGCAAACCAAGGACCAAAAAGCATTGGACCAAGCTTGTTGGTGCCGGTCCCAGCTAAAATAAAAGAAATAGGCATAGTTGGAAAGAAATTGCCTCTAATGGGATGCTGCAAATCTTTCTTAATCTCTTCCGGGTACATAAAGAATCTTAGGGTCCAAGGGATTAAAAATGCCATGAACATTACTGTAGCCAATAAATAAAATCCTAAACCCACATATAATAAAGAAGAAAAAGGCCTGGCAACCTCCGAAGATAATTGCATAGTGATACATATAGCTGCAGTACCCATAACTGCAGCGCCCCATTCCGGACCAAAGTTTTTTACTATCTTCTTAAACATGGCCATTATTACTCCTTCCATAAAGCTCTTGATTCCAATCAAATCCTTCCACCTTAAACCATCCATCTTCCGGCAATGCATCAAAATCAACCGGTACCGGACTGTGCCATCTGCCATCGTCGGATATTTGCCATTTGGTATATAGATTCATTGGGGAAGCCGTTTTATCTATCCTGTAACCATCTGGGTGAAAACCAACATTGATTTCTGTGGCTTTAAACGTTTGTTCCATTATTCACCTATGCTATGCGGTTTCTTTAAAGTGTTTTCGAATATACTGACTGTAAATAGCTCCCGCTGGATTGTGGGCCAATACGCGATCCTTGGCAATAAGCGTTGTCACGGGAGCATCTGAAACCTTCGCAAAAATAGCATCATGGCCAACACAAAGCCCACATAGAACATTAAGCTGTGTTCTTTCATCGTTTAGCAACTGGACCTGACCTGCCGGATTGCACATAACCTCTTGGCCTTCTGATGAAATCTGCGGCAGATCGAAATCCTTCTTGTCAATTCCGCAAACCTTACAGCACACGGATACCACCTCGAAATGCATCGAGAGAATCTCACCGATAATCTTCGCTTCTTCGCTCAAACCGATACAAAAAGCCAGTCCTATCTTTTTATATCCCAATTCCTTTGCAAACAATATTATCTCTCCCAATCGTGTTTCTTTGCCATAGTAACGAGCCTCAATTGTCGAAGCTGCCCTGTGCAATTTTGCTATATGGCTGTCTTGATATAATTGTCTATGATTATCATCCTGTAAGAAACAATCCTTGCCATCGCGGCATTTTTTACTCTCACATCGAGCACATTGCGGGGATATATTTTTTTCCACTTGGCTACTCCTTTGGTCTGTTTTCATCGTCAACGAATAAGACTTTTGCTTTCAAATGTTTTGTTTTCTCATCAGCTACCTGGCAATAAGATATAATTATGACTTTATCACCAGCCGTTCCTAATCTTGCTGCCGGACCATTTAACAAAATGGTGCCGGAACCTCGCGGAGCTGCGATGGTATAAGTTATAAAACGCTGCCCATTGTTTATATTCAGTACATGAACTTGTTCGCCGGGCAGTATGTCTGCCTTTTCGAGAAGGTTTCGGTCAATGGTTATACTGCCTTCGTAATCCAGCTCGGTACCGGTTAATATAGCACCGTGTATTTTGGATTTTAGAATAAACCGTTCCATTCAATTGCTTCTCGTAGTTATAATTACGTTAAGATATTTTGCTTGCCTGGATTATTCTCCTTAGCTGTCAATTTTTTGCTGGGTAATTATAAGAGCGCCATTCGGGCATTCAGATACACATACAGCACACGCAGTACAAAGTCTGGGATCGACGACAGCCTGTCTGTTTATACTAATAGCATTAACCGGACAAACATTTACACAAATACCACAGCCGGTGCATTTATCCGGCTGAACAAAAGCTACGGCTTTGCGGCCGCTTCCAAGCTTAGTTATTCTTTGATTCAGTTGTTGTTTTTGCTGCTCAAGCATCTCTGCCTGCTGCTTTAGAGCAGCCAATTCCTGATCAGGGTTTTGCAGTCCGGCATTTTCTGGGAGACCTGCTGCAGGGCCGGTCGTAGGCATACCCATCGGAGCTGTCATACCCATACCGCCGCCTCGACCCATACCGCCGCCTCGACCCATGCCGCCGCCTCTACCCATACCGCGTCCCATACCACCGCCTCGACCCATGCCGCGGCCGCCGCCCATACCAAAACCTGCCCCTCCTACGCCTTGACCCATCGGATTAATTCCTGGTTGGCCAGTTGCTGTAGGGACTGTCGGCGTAGCGTTCACACCAAAATGACTGGCTACATTAGGTTCCGAAGCAGAAGATAAGCTGCCTGTTTTGAACTGTTCAACAGAATTACGGACAGGTCCGCTGATACCAACAATAACCTGTATTCCGGCCTGGCCAAAGACGTTAAATGCGTTAGGACCGCAATTGCCGGTCAGTACAGTCATTACACCCTTTTCCGACATCAGCTGAGCAGACTGAATACCCGCACCGCCGCCAAGGGCAATATTGGGATTTTCAATCGCTTCCAACTGCATTGTGTCAGTATCAATGATCAGAAAATAGGGACACCGACCAAATCGAGCCTCCACATTGTCATCGAGAGTAGGCCCTGTTGACGTTACTGCAATCTTCATAAACAATCCTTTCTATCAGAGTCCACATGTTCCGGTTGGACACGTTCCGGTTGAGCATGAATCGCTTCCCTGGCTGCTTTGGCCAACGGAAAAACCTGAAAATAGTTTCTGCATATCCGAACTTCCACATTTTTCGCAGACGTGCTTGTTCTTGTCGCTGCTTTTCTCCAGGAATTCGGTCTTATGCCCGCATTTGCTGCACTTGTATTCAAATATTGGCATCGTTTTAACTCCTTATAAACTCGTTAAAGCTTCACCTCAAAATACAGCGTCCTTAAACACTGTATGACACACACTTACCAACTGCCTTATGCAACCGAGCACAGAAGAGCTGAATCTACAGAAAAAGCTGGGGATGGTGTCGTGCGTTATACAGACACACCATCCCCCCTTAGAAGTCCAAAAGTACCTATGAAAGTAAATCCTTAGCTGTCTGTTTCTCAGTCTTTGCTGCTTTTCTGGCTTTCGAGTTCTTCTATGCGCTTTTTGATTCCGTCAAGGCTATCCTCAAGATATTCTGCTTGACCTTTCAAGCCATCGAGTTCCTGCTGAGCAGTTAAGCCTGGGGCAAATGGCGCACCGCCATAAGCGAACGGGTTCACAGCACCACCATAAGCATATGGACCCGCAGCACCGCCATAAGTGTATGGATTCACAGCAGCACCATAAGCTGGAAAACCATATCCGGCTCTGCCCCAACCAAAACCTCTGCCCATTCCTCTACCTCTGCCCCGGCCAAAGTATCCACGTCCGCCAACGGGATTTGCATAACCCGGCACCGGATAGCCCGCACAAAAACCCGCAGCTCTACCTGTCATTGGTCCTAAACCTCCCGGACCTGTTCCATCTCCACCTGGCATAATAATTCTCCTTACGAAAAAAATGTTAACTTCTTGTCATTTTCGTTCCACAATTTGGACAGCTTATCGCATTACAAGGTTGTCCGGCAGTATGAGTAGCTGTTGTTCCACATTTCGGACAGACGCAACTTCCGCCTGGCCCTGCAGCAAACGGCCCGCCCATTCTGCCTCTACCCTGGCCCTGTCCTCGTCCCATACCACGTCCTGTACCGGGCCCTTGGCCGCCAGGACCTGTACCGTCACCTCTTGGCATAGTATCCATCCTTTCTGCAATTTATCCCTTGGGGATTACTTGCTAATTTGAATCTGTTACCAATAACCAAATCTGCCGCCACCGCGACCACGGCCCCAGCCTCTGCCCCGACCGAAACCTCGGCCGAAACCAAAGCCTCTACGAAGCCACGGATTAGCGTAGCCAGCATAAGGTACACTGTAGCCGCCTCCATAACCGTATGCACTAGCACCATATGGCCCAAGCCTTGGTACGGCGGTACCATAAAAACCGGCCCTGCCGCCAACAGGATTCATATAGCCTGGCACGGGATAGCCTGCACAAAAACCTGCGGCTTTCCCAGTCATCGGCCCCATACCGGCTGGACCTGTCCCATCTCCAAATGGCATGTCAATCACCTCCTTTCCAGAATTTCCAAAATTCTTAACTTTTTGACCAATGGGTGCAGCTTGTAATCCCACAAAACCTTCTACTTGGCTCGGATTTTCTTCAGAAGTTGTCAGAACACAAAACCCTTGGCCTCTTCCTGTCATAGGGCCCTGACCTAATGGCCCTGTACCATCAAAACCTGGCATTTATTCAACCTCCTTAATTACATTAGCAATGTCATCATCAGACGTTTCTCAAACATTTCGCCTCTTCTTAAAATCATTTCTCCAACTTCACAGCCCAAGTTCCTGGCAATAACAGGGCACTTGGCCTTAAGGATGAAAAATATGTTCTTATCTATATCGTTGAGAGTTTCGTAATTGCCCTGTCCCTTGGCTATAACTAAATCTGCTTTGTAAAAATAATCTTTGAAAGATTGAGAGCAGATTTCAAGAATTGTCCCTGGTGCATCAGAGCCATTGTCGATTACTTCAACAATTTTAGGCAGACCGGCAAGGATAGCATCTTCTATCGTCGCATCATTTATTACAGGAGAACCTTTGACAGCTACAGTGATTTTTTCTATGGGCAACTGCTCAATCAAAAGGCGGTCAAAAACGATCTCGCCGGCATTATCAGCTAAGTAAAGAATATTTTCGGCTTCATCTATTGCTTTACGAAAAGGCTCGATTTGCATATCTGTGGGCTCCTCAGACAAGCATTGAATTATTGTTTTTTCCAGTTCTGCCTCCTGCAAAGTACTGTTGATCCCAAAATCGATGATATTGCCTGCTATAGCTAATCGAACTGCGGTTTCGAGCCGGCCTTCCGATTCTAAGATTGAATTACGCATTTCCGAGTACAATTTCAAAGCTACATTATTAAACTGCTGCTTAACATTATGATAAGGATCTTCGACTCCCACCAGTTCGCGAATTAGCCGGTGTATCTTTTGCCCTATAACTGGCGGTGACTGGCTCATATCCAAGTTATTTGCAAGACCAAGTACTCCACGCACCACCTTTTCATGAATATGTACATCTTCTGTCGCGAGTCTGGCCGCGTCGAGCGATTGTCTGATAAAACACGGTATACAATCCAGATATATATGCATTTGTTTGCCTGCTTTTTTAATTCCTAAATCCAATGTCCTTCAACGTTGGCATTATCTACTTCTTTCAAATTTCCTGCTTTGAAAGATTCCACCGCTTCGGCAACAGTTTGTTTCTCAGCAAGGAATATCTTCACACCTGCTGCATTGAGTGTCTTAAACGCATTCGGACCGACATTCCCTGTTATCACTGCCTCGACACCAAGATTGGCTATATTCTGACCAGTCTGAATACCGGCTCCCTGAACAGCGTTCAAGTTCAATTGGTTATCATGCACCACGAAGTCACTGCTTTCTGTATCAACTACGAGCAAAAATTTTGCCCGTCCGAATCTGAGATCAATTTCGCTTGAAAGCTCTTTACCCTCTGTCGTTATTGCAATTCTCAATTTTTCTTTCCTTTCTTTGCTCTACTTAGACTCCGTCCCCGCCGGTAGCGCAAAATATAATTCGAACCAAAAACTATTTTTGTCCACCTCGCCATCGACAACCTCGCCGCCAGTGTCCAAAACCTTTTCGTGCACCTGACCAGAAACCTGGCAAAATAAACTGCTGTTGACTTAGCTGGCCTGTCATATACGCCTGCAATAACTCATCTACGCGACCTGTTACATAGGGCAGAACCTTGATTCCGGAACCTGTGAGCATATACATTAATGGCTGTGAGATAGCTCCACATATAAGCAAATCGACGCCCAAACTTTTTAATCTGGCTGCCCTCTGGGGAACTGACTCGGGTATTAACGTAACCTCTGACCGGTTTAGATCATGACCATTCTCTATATCCACCAGCAAGAGCTTGTGGGCGAAGTCGAATACGCTCGAAGCATAATCACCGTATACTGGTATCGCTACTTTCATAGAAATAGGCCTTTCAGAAATAACTTTCGCAATTGGTATGCCAGAAAAGCCGGCAAGAACAGAGGTAATATGGTAACTATTTGTCAAGAAAGCATTTAGTGCAAACTTAATTGCTGTAATAATGTAGTCTAACAATATTATCATTTGCATTTTACAGCTTAATAAAGGGTCGGGTAGTTGCAAAATGCTACTTTCTATAAAACCGCGGTGGTAGCGGAATTGGCATTCTGGTTAACAAGCTAAGCTTTTTCGCTTTTTTGCTGCGAAACCAAAATGTAAAAAAATAAGGATAACAGCTCATAGTTAATAAAGGCATTCAACTAGAATATTGATATTATTGAGGCGAATTTAATATTACTTTTTTGAGTAAATGTAATTGTTGTATTGTATTTGCTCTCAATATTTACTATTACTAAAGGAAAAAGGAATAAAGGTTTGACAAATGGGATTTACTGATCAACTTACGCTTTCTGATTTGCTTATTAAAAAAGTTGTTGTTGCCGACGGTGCAATGGGGACAATGTTGTATCAGCACGGCGTGTTTGTAAATACCTGTTATGATGAATTGAATTTAACCAGACCAGATCTAATCAAGCAAATACATGCCGAATACGTACAAGCAGGTGCAGATTTCATAGAAACTAACACGTTCGGTGCCAATCCTGTCAAATTAGCACAATTCGGCCTTGCTGAAAAAACAGAACAGATCAATGAAAAAGCTGTCGAGATTGCGAAAAACTCAGCCGGAAAAGACGTTCTTGTAGCAGGATCGATAGGTCCTTTAACAAGCCACTCATCAAACAAGAATACTTTACAATTAGATTTTGGCAAAGCCTTCGGCCGACAAGCCAAATCGCTTGCAGGGGCTGGTGCTGATTTTCTAATTTTGGAAACTTTTTTTAACCTGGATGAAATTCTCCTTGCAATTGATTCTATTGGAAAAGTCACGGATTTGCCTGTTATCGCTCAATTAACTGTTTCTGAAGAAAATGAGACTGCATACGGTAATCAGCTACAACAGTCTATTTTGAGAATTTCTAAAAAAGCAGTAGCCGCAGTTGGTTTGAATTGCTCGATAGGACCGTCATCAATGTTAGATTCTCTAAAACTGATAAAAAATCTTACAGACAAACCGATATCACTTCAACCAAACGCCGGCTTACCTCAACAAGTCAATGGCCGGTTAATGTATATGTGTACACCCGAGTATATGGCCGAGTATGCAAAACGCTTCTTTGAAAATGGAGCTAAAATAATAGGTGGTTGTTGTGGAACAACACCGGCTCATATTAAAGAGATAGCCAGAACTCTTAAGCCGCTTGGACGGACATTAATTCCGTCACAGCCCAAGACCTCAATTACTCTAAAATCCGATCAGATTATTGCAAAAGAACCTGTGCCATTAAAAGAAAGATCTCGACTGGGAAAAAAGCTTGTTAGCGGAGATAGAATCATCAGCATAGAAATCTCACCGCCCAAGGGAATAGAGACGTCCCAGTTACTGGATAAAGCCTCACTATGCAGTCAAATGGGTATTGATACAATCAACATACCCGACGGCCCTCGAGCAAGCTCCAGGTTGTCGGCAATGATAACAGCCGTTACAATTCAGCAGAATGTTCCTATCGAAACAATACTTCATTTTTGTTGCCGCGATAAAAACCTTATAAGCATACAATCTGATTTACTCGGTGCTCAAGTCACAGGCATTAGAAATCTGCTGCTTATTACGGGTGACCCTCCTAAAATCGGAGAATATCCAGATGCTTCAGGTGTTTTTGACCTGGATTCAGTTCGACTGACATCTGTGGTAAACAATCTTAATCGTGGTATCGATATAGCGCGAAAATCCTTGAAATCTCAATTGTCATTTACCATTGGCGTAGGTGTTAATCCGATTGCATCAAATTTAAGTCTTGAGCTTGACAGATTCCGCAAGAAAGTTGGAGCTGGTGCCGAGTATGCCATCACACAACCTGTTTTTGATACACAAAGTTTTTTCAAATTTCTCGAAGCAACAGAATCATTTGGAGTGCCAGTCATTGCCGGTATTTGGCCTTTTACAAGTTATAAGAATGCTGAATTTATGGCGAATGAAGTTCCTGGCGTATTCGTCCCAGACGAGATTCTTGAGAAGATGTATGCTGCGAAAGATCGACAACAAGCCATGCAAACCGGCATAGAAATCGCAAGAGAGCTAATAGAAAAAATTGATAAGCATACTGCCGGATTTGCCTTAAGCGCTCCATTTGGAAATGTAAAAATCCCATTAGCTGTACTTGGCAAAATTGATATCTCTAAAATTTAAGAGAATCACTAAATATCAATGCTGAATGCCTTCATCTTGCGGAACAATGTGCTTTTGTCGATTCCAAGCTGCTTAGCCGCGGCCGTTTTGTTGCCCTTGTTTCGTTTAAGAGCCTGTTTTATCAAAATAATCTCCATTTGTTTAATAGTGGTTGGTTTGCTGTCTTTTGTCGATTCGGATTTCAGAGAAGGACGAGTCGATGAAGGTAGGTGTTTGGCTTCTATTACTTCGCCATCACAGAGAACAAAACAATGCTCAATAATATTCTCAAGCTCACGTACATTGCCCGGGTAATTATAAGACAATAGAGCCGCTGTCACTTCATTTGTAATACAACATATATTTTTATTGTGCAGCCGGTTAAATCTACCAATAAAATGTTCCACTAATAATGTGATATCTTCCTTCCTCTCTCTAAGCGGAGGCAATTCCAGTTTCATCACATTAATTCTATAATACAAATCATCTCTGAACTTATCTTCTTTGACAAGCTCCTCAAGCTTTTTATTTGTAGCTGTAATGATACGAACATCAGCCTTAACAGGTGAAATACCGCCCAATGGCTCATAGGTTTTGTCCTGTAAAACACGCAGCAGTTTAACCTGAACAGAAGCAGAAACATCGCCAATCTCATCTAGAAATATCGTGCCGCCTTGGGCTAAAGCAAACCGCCCGGGTTTATCCTTTTTGGCATCTGTAAAAGCACCGGCTTTGTAACCGAACAACTCGGATTCCAAGAGTGTATCAGGCAAGGCACCACAATTCACTGCAACGAAAGGTTTATCTTTACGGAAACTCAGGTTATGAATGGCTCTGGCGAAAAGCTCCTTACCGGTTCCGCTTTCACCCTCAATTAAAATTGTTGTGTTACTTTCAGCAACGTTAGGCAAAATAGCAAAGAGATTCTGCATCTTATGGCTTTGGCTGATTATATCTTCAAATGAATAACGACCCTGGATTTCCTTGCGAAGTTGTTCAATTGCACTTGTATCACGAAAAGTTTCAACTCCCCCAATAACTTTGCCTTTTGTATCTTTTAATAAAGCTGTAGATATAGCTATTGCTGCTTTTCTGCCTTCTGCATCGATGATGTGTACAGCTTTGTTCATTATGGGTTTGCCGGTTTGCATTGTTGCTGCCAGTGTACAGTCGGTTTCACAAACATCCGCTCTTAGAACATCTCTACAGTATTGGCCAAGAGCCTTTTCTCGCGGAATACCGGTAATCTTTTCTGCCGCTTGGTTAAAAGAGGTAATCCGCCAATCCAAATCAATAGTGAAAACACCTTCACTTATTGAGTCCAGAATAATATTTTGGACTTTATTCTGTGTATTACCAGACATAGCTTACTTTTACCATATATAGGCGCATTTTGCAACTGTTGTTATATAAGTTTATAAACCCAAAATTTTATCCCTTGTACAACTTAGCCAATCCAAATATAATGGAATTCTTACGTACAATATAGATTTGGCGAGCTAACTGAGTCTGGACTATATCCGAAGTCAACAGAGATTGAAGGGAAAAACAAAGCTATGATTACCAAAATTCTTTTTGGTGTGCTGATTGGAGGAGCAATTGGTGCGGTTGCAGGCTATTTCGGCAAGTGTTCTTCCGGTGCCTGCCCGCTAACGGCAAATCCTTACCGCGGCGCAATCTATGGTGCGATAGTGGGAACATTATTGGCATCGGTACTCTCGATATCACCGAAAGAGAAACCGGAAGGCTCGGATGTTGTCCAGGTTGAAAACAAATCTGATCCTAAAGTCGAGAAGCTTAATGCAAATGGGAGCCCCCTTATGGAATCATTGACGAAAGAAACCTTTTTACAAAAAATATTCAATTATGAGCAGAATAAAGAATGGAAGTTTGAAGGTGAGCTTCCCTGCCTTATTGATTTTTACGCTGATTGGTGTGGGCCTTGCAAAATAGTAGAACCTATTCTAAAAGAGCTTGCTATTGAATACCAAGGTAAGCTCAATATTTACAGAGTGGACACACAAGCTCAACCGGAATTAGCGGCCGCTTTCGGTATTCAGAGCATCCCCAGCCTCCTTTTTGTGCCGTTAAATGACAGACCGCAAATGGCAGTAGGTGCCTTACCAAAAGAAGCATTGGAAAAAACAATAAAGGAAGTACTGAAAGTTGAGTAGCGTGGATTTATCTTCCACGCTTAGCAAGCCTGGTAGTTGGTCTTGTAGCTATATAATACGGCAGACGGGCAAGGTCCATCGCAATATCGATAGTTATCACTTTGACTTTTTTACGGCCTTTTTTGTAGCACGGTGAAAAACTCAAGATACCTTTAATCCCCGCCGCGACAAGCTTATCGAATGTTTCCTGAGCAGCCTCGCAGGGAACAGTAATGATTCCAATTTTAATTTTTCTTTGCTGCAATGCCTTAAGGTTTGAAACGTCCTCGATAGTAATATTTCCTACTCGTCGACCGATTTTTTTAGGATTGTTATCGAACGCGGCAACAATGTGGAATCCGAATATTCCGAATCTTGGGTACCTCAAAACGGCTAAGCCCAGATTGCCCACACCTACCAAAGCTGCCTTGTGAACCATGCTGAGCTTGAGAATTTTTCTAATTTGTCTTCTGAGATTTTCGGTATTATAGCCTATGCCCGGTGTGCCGAAACCACCAAAATAGGAAAGATCCTTCCTTATCTGACTATGATTAACACCAACGAAATCAGCTAGTTTCTTACTGGAGATATTCTCGTACCCCTGCTCGGAAAGGGACAACAAACCTCGGAGGTAAATCGGCAACCGCCGAACAGCTTCATCCGGAATTTTTTTGCGTTTCATAAAACATCCTGATTCATTGCCTCAGACTGTGTTCACACGACAAAAGAGTTTAGAGTGGTTGTTACGCCTGTCAAGAAAATTCAAATATTCAAATATTCGGATATATAAATAATTTAAAAAATTGTTGACAAAATCAGCAATAAGGAGCAAAATGCTCTCCTTGTGAAAGTATTCACAAATATATAGTTAAAAACTGATTTTTTAAATGGAAAATACTTCTTATTCAACATCTGAAAAGATAAAGGGATTCATTTGGCTTTTGGTAGTCAGCCTTGTTTTGTGGCTGGCTTTGATCTCAAAATTAGACTGGCAGGAACTCATCTGCGGAATTCTGGTTTGTCTGGTTATTGCGTACTTTGGGGCTCACATTTACTCTAAATTAGGCTTGCCGCCACTTACCCTAAAGGGAGTTTTATTTTCTTTGATATATATAGTCGTCCTTTTATGGGAAATAATTAAAGCCAACTTCGATGTTGCCTATCGTGTTATCCACCCCAAAATGCCTATAAAGCCAGGTATTGTGGTTATAAAAACCCGCCTTAAATCTGACATTGCAAAGATGATTTTAGCCAATTCAATTACATTGACCCCCGGAACGTTTACGTTGGATGTTATTGGTGATAAGCTCCTTATCCATTGGATTAATGTGAGAGCCGAAGATATTGACGAGGCAACGAGCTTGATAGGCCAGAGATTTGAGAAGTATTTAAGGGTGATATTCAAATAAACATCAAGACAGTTGGAACTGTCATTGATAACCGAAAGACATAAAATTAGGATTTTACAGTGGCAATACAGTACGAAAAAGTTGGTGAAACGCTAAAGGCATTAGCCCATCCTGCACGGCTTAGAATCGTGATTGGTCTGCTCAAGGACGAATGCAATGTCGCCCAGATACAAAAGGTATTGAGACTGCCTCAATCTACAATTTCCCAGCATCTTAAGGTATTGAAAAATGCAGGTATCATTAAAGGCCGGAGAGAAGGTACAAAAACCTGCTATAGAGTAGTTGATGCTCGAGTAAGAAAAATAGTGGAAATAATCAGAAGGAAATAATTTTTTTGGATATAATTATCAATATATTTGTATATACAAATAAGCTAATGAAGATAGGTATTTTATATGGGTGAAAATATTTTTCTTGTGATTATAGGACTGGCGATTTTCTTATGCCTTTTGCGTGTGCTCAAAGGTCCCACGGCCCCGGATCGAGCGGTAGCACTGGATACTATGGCTACAATTACCACGGCTTTACTTGTTCTTTTGGGTTTTATTTTTGAAAGATATGTTTATTTGGATGTTGCTTTAGTTTATGCGGTTCTGACTTTCATTGGTTCGGTAGCTATCGCAAGATTCCTGGAAAAGGGGATTTAAGTGCAGATTATAGGGATTATAATTACAAGTATCGGTACGATATTTCTCTTTTTAGGGAGCCTGGGCATACTCAGATTACCTGATGTTTACAACCGTCTGCAGGCGGGAACAAAGTGCACGACATTGGGCGCTTTCTTGACCGTTATTGGCATTGGTATAATGCAATCCGATTGGTTGTCGAAGACATTAGTTATCGCTATATTTATCCTTATCACCAATCCTATCTCCAACCACGCCTTAGGACGGGCGTCTCGCAAAAGCGGTGTTTCCTTGTGTGATAGAAGCGTTGTGGATAAGGCCAATGAGTTTGCTGAATTCGAGGAAAAGCAATGACCTTTTTTGTTTCATTTTTGGTAGTTTTAATGCTTGTTGGGGCCGTTGCAGCCTCTATTTTTAAAGATTTAATTAACGCGGTGATTGCCTCAGCATTAATAAGCCTAATTGCTTCCATACTTTTCTATTTCCTTCAGGCTCCCGACGTAGCAATGGCTGAAGCTGCCATCGGTGCTGCATTAACTGCAGCCATCTTTATTATTGCCATCAGACGAACAAATAGGTACGAAGAATGAGAAGTGTAGTAGCCATACTTTTACTGATAATAGTAGCTGTGGGAATTAGCATGTCACTGGCAAAGATTCCTTTCGGTACGCAAAAGACAAAAATAGGCGGGTATTATATTGACAAAGGTGTAGAAGAAACCGGATCTGTCAATATAGTCACCTCAGTTGTGGTAAATTACCGTGGTTTTGACACCTTGGGCGAAGTTACGGTTTTATTCATTGCTTCAATTGGCTTAGGCGCGGTGCTCACAGCCGGAATAAAAGAGAAAACGGGAAAAACACAGCCGGCCAGCTTGGTGCTTTATACCGGTTGCAGGCTTTTGTTTCCCCTTATTCTTGTCTTCGGCAGTTATACCTTTATTCACGGCCACCTCACCCCGGGAGGAGGTTTTCAGGGAGGAGCGATTATTGCTTCCGGATTTCTTTTAATTTATCTGGGCTGCCGTGAAAGAAGGATTAATAGGGTGGCATCCAATCTTGCAGAATCTTTAGGGGGTCTGACCTTTGTAGTGATAGGTCTGTTTGGTTTAATTTTTGGCGGCTATTTCCTCTTGAACTTTCTACCTAAGGGCACAGCGAACACACTTTTTAGTGCCGGCATTATCCCTGTTATTTATATTGCCATCGGATTTAAGGTTGGTTCGGAATTAGCCAGTATTATTGACAACTTGGTTGAGGAAAGTTGATTACATGATGAGTTTTTTGGCCGATTACATTTATTACATCGGTGCCTTTGGCCTTATATTGGTCGGTCTTTATATCATTCTGGTAAAACATAACCTTATTAAAGTGATCATCGGCCTGGGCATTTTGGATACGGGTGTAAATCTTTTTTTAATTTCCGTCGGTTACATAACCAAAGGAACAGCGCCTATTTTTTCGAGGGCCGAGATAGAATCTGAGCAAATGGTTGACCCGGTACCTCAGGCATTGGTTCTTACAGCTATTGTGATCGGTATAGCCGTTTTAGCATTAGCACTTTCATTAGCAATTAGATTATATCAGCATTACGGCACACTTAACCTTCGTAAAATAAGGGAGCAAAGATGGTAAATCCTGTACTTCTTATTGCAGTACCATTAGGTCTGGCTTTTGCCATTCCTTTATTTGCTCTTTTTTGGAAAAATGCGGCTAAATATATTCCGCCGGTAGCACTTGGCTTTAACCTTGTTGTTTCCCTGCTTTTACTGCCCAAAGTATTGGAGAATCCTCTAATTGTCTCCATCGGCGGTTGGCAACCTCCGTTCTGCATCAATCTGGTAGCCGGCCCGATAGGTGTGTTCTTTTCTGCTATCATTGCTTTAGTAGGTCTTCTGGTTTCTATCTATGCCTTAGATTATATAAGAGAAGGTTCTACTGAAAAGTACCATATGCTTTATCTATTGCTGCTTACTGGCGCTACAGGTGTTGTTCTTACAGGGGATATATTCAACCTTTTTGTCTTCTTTGAAATTCTCTGCATTTCGTCTTATAGCCTTGTTGCTTACCTGGGAGAAAAAGCTAGTATAGAATCAGCGGTGAAGTACCTGATTCAAGGTGCTGTTGGCTCAAGCCTTCTACTTATAGGGATAGGTTTGCTTTACGGTCTTTTCGGCACACTCAATATGGCCGATATTGCCGAAAAGATTGATTCGGCAAGCCCGATATCCCTGTTTGTCCCGATGGTTTTACTTATAACCGGATTGGGAGTAGAGGCGGCTATATTTCCATTGAATGCCTGGCTGCCTGATGCACATTCGTCGGCGCCGTCATCGATAAGCGCGATTCTATCCGGCATAGCAATCGAGGTAGGTCTATATGCCGTGGCCAGGATTATCTTTACTATATTTGGCGCCTCAAACATTTTATTGTTCTTGGCGCTTTTAGGAATCTTAGCCCTTTTAATCGGTGAGCTGTGCGCTTTTAGCCAGGACAATATTAAAAGGATGCTGGCTTATTCCAGCATAGGCCAACTAGGTTTAATCCTGTTTGCTCTGGGCATAGCTACTTCTTACGGAGTAACCGGCGGTTTATTCCAATTGGTGAGTCACACTCTGAGCAAGTCGGTTCTGTTTTTGGCAGCAGGGTATATAATTTACCAAACCGGCTCATCGAAAATTTCGGCCCTGGAAGGGATGGGCAAAAAAATGCCGCTTACCTGCTTAGCCTTTACCATCGGTGCGTTTTCAATTGTAGGACTGCCTCCTTTTGTAGGATTTCCCAGTAAATTCTTAATTGTCCGGGCTGCCTTGGCTACTAAGGAAACGTACTTCATCGTGCTAATTGGCCTTGCCTTATTGTGTACGGTAATTGAAGGGGCATATTTCTTTCGTGTCGTCCAGGTTCTATATTTTAAGGGAGGGGAATCCCATTCGGAAAGTAAAGAGGCTCCTTTCACCGCATTGATCCCTATGCTTATCTTTGTAGTACTTATCGTAGTTGTTGGAGTATATCCCAAACTTATAACCGGTGTTTTAAACTCGGCTGCTTCAGAGCTTTTGAATAGACTGGACTATATTAGGAATGTCTTAGGATGAGTTTAGAGCTTGTACTTATTATTGCTTTTGGTGGTGCACTGCTGACTTATCTTGTGGGAAAGATCTCTTGCAAGGGTAGAGATTTTCTTGCCGTTGTTGTTTCTTTGTCGTTGGTGGCTTTCGTTGCTTGTCTTTATGGCAGATCCATGGAAAAAGCGTTTTATTTTGGGTTTTTCGGTCTGGGCTTTATCCTGAGATTGAATATGCTTTCCTGGCTCTTTGCTATCACTATAGCAGTTGTAGGAACACTTTCTATTATCTTCTCTTTAAGCTATATAAGAAAAGGAGAAAAAACTGACTTTTACTTCTTCGAGATGGCCCTTGTCAACGCGGCGATGCTCGGGATTGTGTTGTCAGGTGACCTGCTGTCTTTCTATATATTTTGGGAAATAATGTCCTGGAACGCATTTTTGCTTATCAGTTACAATAAAGGACCTGCTCTTGCCGCAGGTATGAAATATATCATAATGTCAATTATAGGTTCTGTATGCTTTCTTGTCGGCATGTTGTCACTCTACGATTCTTTCGATACTTTGAATATATCACAGATTGCTTCTGCAATTACTTCTGTCTCGTCCGGCTATATCCTGTTTATCCTGGCCACCTTCGGCATCGCATTCGGAATTAAGAATGCGATCCTTCCGTTTCATACGTGGTTGCCGGATGCCCATTCAGAAGCGCCGGCCCCATTTTCCGCAGTACTTTCGGGAATACTTATAAAGATGGGAACCTATGGCTTTCTGCTCTTGCTATATGTGATAGTGGGCTTAAAGGTTTTCCTCGGCCTTGGTAGCGGCTTGTTTAGCTTTCGTTCTATGCTTTGTTGTCTGGGCGCTGTTACCATTTTTATTCCTACATTTATTGCTATGCTTCAAAACGATGCAAAAAGACTTTTAGCCTGGTCAACTGTCGGACAGGCGGGTTATATAATCTTAGGAATTGCCTTTGGAACTAACTTAGCTCTGGCCGGAGGTATATTTCACTTCTTCAATCACGCGTTATTTAAGGCACTTCTGTTTTTGGCTATAGGTGCAGTTGAATTCAGGACCGGAACGAGAGACTTGAATTCATTAGGTGGTCTTGCTAAGAAAATGCCGGTGGTCTTCGTTGGTACTTTGGTGGGTATTTGTGCATTAATTGGAGTGCCATTGACCAACGGATTTGTCTCCAAGTGGCTAATCTATAAAACTTTAATTATAGAGGGCTCTCCATTTTTAGCCTTTTTCGCGTTGGCGGGGACCTGGGGTACGATACTTTACTGCTATAAGTTGATTCATAATGTGTTCCTGGGACAGCTTCCTGAAAAATACAAAACTGTAGAGAAAGCGCCTTTGAGCATGCAGTTACCTGTGATAGTTTTATCATTTGCGATTCTTCTGTTTGGTATTCTTCCTGGTATCCTTCTTAAGATTATCAATGCGATTGGAACTTCTTTTGGCTTTGAATCCTTAAATGTAACTTTATGGGGAATAGCTTCGGAGACTGGAACGCTAAATACAATAAACATTTTTTCAGCAGTATTAGCAGCCGGCGTTATTGTCTGGATAATCTTTCGATTGGGTGCAAAATCTGTATCGGTTTCTCAGGATGACAGCTATGCAGCAGGGGCATATACGCCGGTTGATAAATACCATTACACAACTGAATTCTATAATCCGTTGTATAGAATGATAAGCCCTTTCTTAAGGGACATAGTAGATGAATTTTATTATTGGATCGCCTCTTGTGTACAAAAGCTTGCTGGTGGTGTAAGACGCATATACAGCGGCGATGTGGGTTACTATGTAATGTATATCATTTTTTTCCTGGCATTTTTAATTTTCGTCCAGCTTAATTGGAAACCATGGTAACAAAGGTAATACAAATAATTCTGTCTCCGGTTTTGGCGCTGGTGATAGGTGTGTTCTTTTTGGGTTTAGCCAGAAAGATAATGGCAAGAATCCATTGGAGATATGGTCCTCCTCTTATCCAGCCGGTTATTGATATGATTAGATTATTTTACCAGAAGAGTGTATCACACGGCCGTATGTTCGACTTGGGGATAATCCTTTCCTTAGTCGGTTCTGTTGTGGTGGTTCTATTTATGCCTTTTGGAAAAATGTGTCCTTTAAGAAGCTCTGGTGGGCTATTAGTGATTCTTTACATTATGCTACTTGCCCCTTTGGGTCTTGCGTTCTCGGGAGGTCAGGGAGCAAATCCCAATATTAGTATTGGAGTTTCTCGCAAACTAATTCTAAGTTTAGGATATGAGGTGCCTTTGCTTCTTGTGCTACTGGCTGTAATGACACATTATAAAACGATTTCCATAGCGGAAGTGGTGGATGTTCAGCAAAGTACAGGTTGGTCTATTATTTCCTGGCCGCTGTTTTTATCGGGTATTTCTTATCTTCTTATCCTGCCAGCGATACTTGGGATTAGACCGTTTGATATTAGCTCGGCACCTCAGGAGATCTCTTCCGGGCCGATGGCCGAATACGGCGGAAAATATTTGGCATTAGCCACTATTGAACATGCTTTTGTTCTGTTCATTAGTATCGCTCTTTTCGTAAATTTATTTCTGGGAGGAGCAGCCAATCCGGCTATTTTCTTTGTCAAGATGTTATTGGTTTTCGTGCTTGGTTTATGTACAAACGCTGTCTTCCCGAGATTTAGGATTGAGCAGGCGATTAAGTACTTGTGGAAGTGGCCCACATTGCTGTCGTTTCTTGGTTTGATTATAGCTTTGGCTGTAAGGAGTTAATTGTTGGATAGAAATCAGATAAAAAAATGGTTCAAAGAACCTGCCAAGATGGCGAATAAGTACTCGCTGCACGCGATATATTTTTGCACCGGCTGTGGCATTATTGAAGTTCCGCCGGTGATAACCGCTCGCTGGGACGCTGAGCGATTCGGAGTCATCCCGGTAGCCACACCAAGGCAGGCAAATTTGTTCCTCATTACAGGATATGTTTCGGTAAAGACTTTAAGGGCTATTATAAGAACCTATGAACAGATGTATGAGCCTAAATATACTGTGGGCTTTGGTTCTTGTCCTATAAATGGCGGGATGTACTGGGATTCCTATAACACGATAAAACATCTTGATAAGTATATCCCTATAGATGGCTGGATTGCCGGTTGCATGCCCAGACCGGAGGCAATATTTATCGCCGTAACACACCTTTGGACGCTGATAGATAAAGGAATGGCGAATGCTTATATCAAGTATCGAGAAAATTATGAGTTTTACAGAAGAAACCAGGAGATGGCTTTGGGAAAACTTGAATGGCCACCTCTGTATCCGATCCAAAGTGATGTCAGGACAGTAGAGAATGGATGAACACATAAAAGAACAACTCGAATCGACTTTTAAATCAGTTGTAGTAACCATTGCTGAAGACACTCGGATAGTTGTGAATGTAAAAAAAGACCATGTTTTGGCAGTTTTGAGGTTTTTAAAGGATAGAAAATTTGAACACCTGGCTCTTATTTCCTGTGTTGACTGGATAGAAGAGAAAGAATTCGAGCTGGTTTATATTCTAACTGATTACATGCAAAATGGTGAAAAAGATACTGGTCGGGAAAGCTTGCATTTAATTGTAAAAACCAGGATTCCAAGACAAAAACCACTATTTGAAACTGTAATGGGTGTCTTCTCCAATGCAGAACCGTACGAGCGGGAGATACATGAGCTTTTCGGGATAAAATTTGAGGGACACCCACGGCTGATACCTCTCTTTCTCGAAAGGGAATACGAAATTCCACCTTTTAGAAAAGACTTTGACACACGGAAATATGTCGAGGAAACTTTTGGTAATATTCCTTCTGTAGAAAACAATAAATGAGGGCATACAAATTATGGCTGAATTAAGCCAAACGAAAATAGAAGAAACGCTGTCTAAAGTAATGCATCCCGAGATCAACAATAATTTAGTCGAATTGGGAATTATTGAAGATGTTATATACAAACAAAATCACGTCTCGCTTACTTTGAAACTTCCCTTTTTGCAGGTGCCTGTCAAGGATGTTCTTTTGGAGAGTATAAAAAAAGCGTTGGCGGATTTGGATAGCTCAATTAAAGTAAAAATAAACATTAAACAAATGACTGAGCAACAACGAGAGAAATTTGTGAAAATGGCTAAAGAAGGATGGAAGTTTTGAGTGTAACAAATACTAAAAAGGCTGGTTCCACCAGGCAACTGGAACTCTATTTCGGTCCCCAACATCTGGGAATGGTTGGCAACTTTAGCATCACTCTTAAGGTTGAGGGAGATCGCATTTTGGAAGCTACGGCTAATCCAGGTTATTTACATCGTGGATTTGAAAAACTGATGGAATACAGAACCTGGATTCAGAACTTTCCCCTGGTATGCAGGATAAATGTAGTTGAGCCGGACCATATTGAAATGATATATGCAATGGCGGTCGAAAAATTGGCGCAGATAGAAGTCCCGGAAAGGGCTCACTTCGTAAGAAGTATTTATCTTGAGCTTGCCCGGGTTGGTTCACATTTATTCGGCCTGTGGGCCTATGCCAACATGCTCGGCTTCGATACCGTGGCCCAGTGGGCAATGTATCACCGAGACCTCATATTAGACCTTTTTGAAGAACTCACCGGCGGCAGAGTCTATCACATATATATATGGCCGGGTGGTGTGAGGCGTGATTTCCCAACCGGATTCAAGGAGAAAGTTGTAAACACGTTGCATTCCATAGGTGGCTGTGTGCCGGATTATGATGCGACGTTTTTTAATAACCGTTTGTTCTATGAAAGGGCCAAAGAAATTGGCAAATTAACCCTACAACAGGCGAAGCAATGGGGCGCTACCGGGCAAACTTTGAGGGCAGCGGGAATGCCATACGATATCAGAAAGGTCGAACCCTATGCCGCTTATGATAAGGTGGAATGGAATGTCCCTGTAAGAGAAGACAGCGATGCATACTCGAGAGTTTGGGTCATAAGAGATGAAATGATAGAAAGCGTTCATATGATATTCAAGCTGCTCGATGCTATGCCTGAAGGCCCCGTTTATAATCGCATACCAAATCCGTTTAAATGGAAAATACCAAAAGGTGAAGCTTATGTCAGGTGTGAGTCTTCACGTGGGGAGTTGGGCCTTTACTTGGTCAGTGACGGGGGGGATAAACCTTACAGGGTACATTTTAGAACTCCTTCTTATCCTAATGGCTTGATTATTTTGGAAAAGTTACTGGAAAATGCCAGCATAGCTGATGTCGGAAATATAATGATAAGTTTATATACAGTTGCTCCCGAGATAGACAGATGAAAGAAAAAACAACAGATAAAAAAGGCAGTATCTTAAGTCCCTTTAAGGCGGTGAATTATTTATTTAAAAAACCGCGGACTTTGAGATATCCTTTTGAGCCGAAAGAGCCGGCACTGCGATATCGGGGTTTTCATCTCAATGACTGGAATAAGTGCACCGGCTGTGGTAATTGCGCTGATATATGCCCAAATGAAGCTATTACTATGGTCGAGATACCTGATATAGAAACAAAGCCTGGCGAGAAGAATGAAAGACCCAAACTTGATTATGGTAGATGCTGCTTTTGTGGTTTATGTGTGGATATTTGTCCTCCTGCTTCCTTGAGACTATCCAGGGACTATTTCCATATTCATTTCGATACAAATACTTTTACGTTTTTTCCAAAAGATGAAAAAACAGACAAGGAGCATTTCCTTGGCTCCGAACAGTATTCTATACTTAAAGCAAGCCTGTCACACCGCAAAGAAGGCTACGAAGGATTTACCTCTGACCTTGAATATTCCTTATTTGAGCCACAGCGTGTGTCTATGCCTGAGGTTCCACCTGAGGAAAGAAAACTGTCTTTCATTGAGCAGGTTATAGGCTACAGTAAAAAAGAAGCCGAAAAAGAAGCTTCTCGATGCCTGGAATGTAAGCTATGTGAACAGGCCTGTCCGGCACATTTGAAAATCTCCGATTATATCAAGGCTATTTACGAAGGCAGACCTGGTGAATCCTTAAAGAAAATATTTGAGGACAATCCAATACCCGCAATCTGTGGAAGAGTATGTATGAAGTATTGCGAATCAGCCTGCTCTCTGAGTATGCGGGGAGAAGCGCTGGCTGTAAGATGGCTCAAGAGATTCGTCGCAGATTCTATTAAAGATTACAAAACTGCTTTGGAACTTAAGCTGACCGAACCAACCGGTAAAAGAGTTGCTGTCATAGGAGCAGGGCCAAGCGGTTTATCCGTAGCTTATTTTCTCACTTTGAAGGGACATAAGGTAGTTGTATTTGATTCCCTGCCCGGCGGCGGCGGAATGATGCGAGTTGGGCCGCCGATTTACAGATTGCCTATTGAGGCGATAGATAAGGATGTCAATCATATTGCTTCTCTGGGAGTTGAGTTTAGATTCAATACCACAGTAGGCAAAGACGTTCTGTTTGAAAATATTCTGAAAGAATATGACGCAATTTATCTCAGTATAGGAACAACTGTAAGCCGTTCCACAAAGGTCAAAAACATTGATAAGGCCCACCTGGCTCTTCCATTCCTGAAAGCGAACAAAATTGCGGAGCCGGTCAAGGTTGGCAAAGAAGTAATCGTTATCGGCGGTGGAAATGTGGCTATGGATGTTGCAAGGGAGGCTCTGCGTTTGCAATACTTGCAATATCCTAATGAAGAGGTAGTAACTAAAACGGTTTCTCTGGAAGATTGGGGCCAGTTACCGGCAACGGAAGATGAAATCGAGGAGGCAAAAGCAGAAGGAATTCAATTTAATCCCGCCTGGGGTCCGAAACAGGTTGAAGTCGAAGATGGCAAAATCAAGGGACTATTGTGTATAAAAGTTAAATCGGTATTCGATGAAAAGGGCCAATTCAATCCCACTTTTTATGAGCAGCAGCAGATGTTCATGGAGGGTGACATGATAATCGAAGCTATTGGCCAAGCACCTGACTTTGCATTCATCCCGAAAGAACTATTTGAAAAAATGGAGTTTACGCCCCAAAGAAAAGTAAAGGTCGATGAAAATGGTATGACCTCAATTCCCAGGGTATTTGCAGGTGGTGACATAGTAAATCTGAATTTAGATGCAGTTACTGCCATTGCTGATGCTAAAACATCAGCAGAAGGAATTCATAAAATGCTCTGTAAGAAATGAGGAATCATTATAAATAGAGGTCTTTGTTAAGTATGAAAATGGATTTCGATTTTCCGCTACATGCAAAGAATATACTTTGCAACCGGATACGGCGAGCATAGCGTTAAGAATCGATACGAAATGTAGCGGCTCAGTTTTTTGAGGCTTTGATCGGGAGGTGACCATATTGCCGAATTCTGCAAAGAAGAAGATATACCAGAATCGTACACGATACAATTGATGCTTTCGGAATTCGATGTCGTTGAAAAATTTACTAATTCTCTTCAACTCTTGGTTTCGTATTGAGGCGAATCATGTCTTTTTTATCAACTCATCAATTTCATCAAGATGAAGCTTAAAATGTTGAAGGTAATCAATGACCATTGCCTTGAGCGATACTTCTTGGTTGGAACCGGAAATCCATACATTCTCTAACTTCTCAGGATTCAAATTCTTAATCACATGTGCAAAGTGCAGGTTACTATACTTCCAGAGCTGCACCAGTTCGTGCCAATCTTCTTCTTGATAGTTCTGAATAGCAATCCATCTGTCATTGTTGCCGTGACTTGCGTAACATGGAAAAATCAAGGGACTGGGTTGGTATTGCAAATGAACAACCCTATGAATATTATTTGAGGCCGAGTCGACCATGTGTCCTACGATCTGTTTAATAGTACGATTCTGAATGTTTCGATGATTTGTTATCGCCTCTTCATTAAGGGAAAGTAGCTTAGGCTGCCATGCTTCAATAAGAGATAGTAATTCTGGGCCGATAGAATCCAAATCATTCATAATGACTCCTGTTTAAGATTTCCTTTTATCCGTTTCTGACATCTCAATACCTCAAAATCTCTTTCGGATTTTACATATTCATTAATATAGTGCATAAAAACTCGGATTTGCGACAAAAAAAATATGAAATGTGGAGTTTGTTGTGTAAGATGATTGTTTTGGGGAGACCAACTATGCAAAAACATCAACCGGGCCCCGTTTCCTCGACTTGGCGCCTACAACTGCTATACGACCAGAAAGCCCGTTATCTCCCATTTTTTTCAAGATACCGATTTTTTAACTGTTTTTATTTTAAAAACTTAACTAATCCATGAAAAATGTCATGATCTTCAACGACCAGCGCTCAAATTGTTCGTACATATAAGCCCAACATATATACCAGATCAAATGACCTATCACCTCTAATTTCTTATAATACTCATAAGATGATGGCTTACAATCTATTATGAATATAGGTTCGGATTTTATTATGAGAAAAGTATAACCATTTGTAGAACTAAATCGAAAATACCATAGTAATATAGGTCATTTTTTAGGAGGAGAAAATCACAAAAACTTCAATCAGAAAAACACGGGCAGATAAACTCCAGCTTACACTTCACTCCACCGTATAGGATTAAGCAACATAGTTTCATTGAAGATATAAATTCTCATATTTGTAGTCAACAAAGCATGAGTTATTCATCGAGTATCAGGCTAAGTAACAAACCCAAAATAAATGTTACAGCAGTGCCAATTACAATGAGCCAGCTCCATGCCAGATTTATGTAATCATAATTTGAAAGCAGTAGTAACACCGTCGTCAAAAAAGAACTAAAAGACATAGCTGCTATATTAGCTATATTTCCCTTGCTTTTGGTTAATAAACCAAGCAGAAAAACTCCGAGCGTAGCCCCACCGGTCAATGATACAATCTGAAATGCAAACCATAGAATATTTTGAACAGGACTACATAAATAAGCAACAAGAGCCAAAATTATTCCGAATATAATAACACCAACACGGGAAACGAACAAATAATGTCTTTCATCTGCGGATTTATTAACCAAAGGACGGTAAATATCGGTGACGAACGAACATGAAAGCGAACTTAAAGGTGAATCGATACTGGCCAATACTATTACCGAAAGTAAAAGACCTTTTAATCCCATAGGCAGCGAATTCGTTATAAAATGGGAAAGGACATCTTTAGCCTGTTCCGGCCCGGTGATATTGGGATTCTGTCGATAGAATACATACAGCAGCGTACCTATTGAAAGATAAAGACAAAGAACCGGAAGAGCTCCGAGGATGGTTGCAATCATTGTTCGCTGGCTTTTTTTACGAGTTTCAACAGTGAGCAACCGTTGCATCATTTCCTGGTCGGTCCCAAATACGGCTAAGCCAATGAAAAACGCATTCGCTGTTCCGGCCCAGAAGGTAGTGGCATCGTTTAAATTGAAATCGAATTTGAAGACACTAAGCCTGCCCGCGTCCTGAGCGATTTGCCATATTGATGTAATTCCACCTTGCATTTGAAACAGGAGATAGACTAATAAAGCGATTCCACCTATAAAGAACATCAAAGCTTGATATGCTCCTGCCCAGACTACCGCTTTGATACCCCCGAAAGCAATGAAAATAATACTGACAATTGTAAATAATAAAATCGCCTGGATAAGACTCCATCCCAGAATGTATGCCACTGCCATGCAGGTTGCATATAAGCGTACGCCCGAAGCGGTTAAGCGGGTGATAAAAAAGAAAATTGAACCGGTATATTGTGTGGCGTTACCGAAGCGGTGTTTTAGGAATTCGTAAATGCTTGTACATTCATATTTATAAAAAACAGGGATGAAAAGAAATGCAACGGTGATTCGTGCTGCCGCCGAGCCGATAAAAAATTGCAGGTATTCCCAGTTCTCGCTGAATGCCGTGGCCGGTACACCAACAATAGTCAACGCACTTACTTCGGTAGCGACGAAAGACAAACACGATATAATAGCTGGAACTTTCCTTCCACCAAGAAAAAAGTCTCCTGTGTCTTTTTGTTCTTTTCCGAAGAAATAGGAGATGACAAATAAAGGAATCACTCCAATCAATAGCAAAAGAATATCCACAGATGTAATAGCTGCCATTATGTTTTGATTAAAGACGTCTAACTTCATTTTAATGTTTTTATTGCTCTCCTTAGTAACTGATTGGATTTGTCGAGAATTTCAAGAGCTTTGGGGTAATCCACCTTACGAAAGTACATTACGATGGCGGGTTTGACATTTCCCTGTGCTTTTTCAAGCAGCCTTATCGCCCTGGACCTGGAAAGACCTGTTACTTCCATGATAATTCTCTGCGAGCGGTCTCGTAACTTTTTATTTGTTGCTTTGAGGTCCACCATAAGGTTGCCGTAAACTTTACCGAGTTTAATCATTGCGGTTGTCGTTAATGTATTAAGAACGAGTTTTGTGGCGGTTCCTGCTTTCATCCGTGTCGAACCGGTGATTATCTCGGGACCTACTATGGGATTTATTACTATGTCCGCCGATGAGTTCTTAACAGCTTCCGGGGCACATGTTAGAAAAATTGTTCCAGCCCCTTTTTTTCTTGCCTGTTTTAATGCACCTTTTACAAAAGGCGTCATACCGCAGGCGGCGATTCCCACAACCACATCTTTGGCCCCAATTTTCCATTTCTCAATCGTTTCGGCACCATCATTGGCGAAATCTTCCGCTCCTTCAACAGCCCGCACAAGAGCACGCTTACCTCCGGCGATTATTCCCTGCACCATCGAAGGGCTGACGCCGAAAGTCGGCGGGCATTCTGAGGCGTCTAAAACTCCCAACCTGCCGCTTGTGCCGGCTCCGACATAAAATAAACGTCCTCCAATTCGAAATCGTTCCACAATCAAATCTATTGCAGCGGCGATTTGTTCGCGTTCTTTAGCTACCGCTGAAGCCACAAGCATATCTTCGGAATTTATCAAATCAACCACCTCCAGCGTTGAAAGTTTGTCGATAGATAAGCTGCGTTGATTTCTTTTTTCTGTTGCCGGTAATATTTCTTGTCGTGTCATTATGCCGGTATAATCTTTCCTAAAATCACAGGTTGACCTGCTCCGGTTGAGTTGGGAATATTATTTGCCCTGCCTTTTATTGTCATATATGCAAGCACGGCGAAGGATACCGCTTCCTTGGCGTTACGGTTTATTCCAAATTCATCTGTCGTCATAATTTTAACCTCTCCAAGTCCTCGCTGCAAAAATTTTATCAGTGTAATATTATTACTGCCACCACCGCACAATACAATCTCATCCGGAATAGATGGTAAAAACCGCTGGTAAGCCTGAGCAATGCTCTCGGATGTAAAGGCAGTTGCTGTTGCCACCATATCTTCGTTCGAAATGGCTAACTTTTTCATTTTATTATATAACATATCGGTGTATTGAAACCCGAACTTCTCCCGCCCGGTAGTTTTGGGAGGACGCTTATGTAAAAAAGGATGCTTAAGCATTTCTTTTAATATCGCTTTGTTCACATTACCTCTTGCTGCAATTTTACCTCCACAGTCGTATTTACTTTTACCATTACTTATCAGGTTAACAAGTCGGTCTATAATCATATTTCCCGGACCGGTATCAAAAGCAGATACATCGGAAATTGTGCAATTAGCGGGCAGGTATGTCACGTTTGCTATGCCCCCGATATTTTGTATGGCTCGTTTGCGATACTTGTTTCTGAAAAGAAAGTAGTCTGCGAAAGGTACTAAAGGAGCACCCTGTCCGCCCGCCGCTATATCACGTGGTCTGAAATCAGCTATTGTGGTTATGCCGGTTCGCTGAGCAATTACCGAAGGTTCGCCAATCTGGAGTGTGGAGCGAACTTTTCTTTTAGCGTATTTGTTGCCTTCGGGATTATGAAAAATAGTTTGGCCATGAGAACCAATCAAATCGATAGAGTCCAATGCGATATTCTTAATTTTGCATAGTTTTATCACGGACTCGGCAAATATTTCACCAAGCACAAAATTATAGTGACATATGTCATCCAGCCGGGCTGTTTGCGGCTGAAAGAGCATAAATATTGCTTTTCGCAGTTTTACCGGATATGCAAATGTATTAAATGCAATCAGTTCGAACGATTTTTCGCTTAAATCGATAACGGCAACATCAACTCCGTCGGCGGAAGTGCCGGACATAAGTCCGGCTACGCGCAATATTTTTTTCTTTATGAGTTTTTCTATAGATTGTTTTTTTGCAACGGTCACGGTCAATTCTTTTTCGCTGATCGGCTTAAATACTTTTGCGCTTTGTTAAACAACTTAAGATTATCTTTCAATCTGGAAATCTTGTTTCGCTCTAACCATAGCCTTTTGAAATCATTTATCATCTCACGCATTTGCATGCTTAATTCTTCAAGTTCTGACTGCCTGATTTTTTTACCTGCACGAAGAGCTTTTTCTGCCAATGCCCGTCTTGCGGCTATACAATCCATCCGCTCGGCTAACTCCAACTCCTCTAAAGCAAGACGCTCAAATTTTTCTAAGGACCTATAGGCTTTCGGCCAATGTTTTCTACTTGCTGATTGCGATATGATCTTGTGAAGTCCTTTTTCGGTCATCATATCAATCGGACTTGGACTTTGTTTGTTGTATTTGTTAACAGGTTCGACAAGAGCTTCATACAACAAGGATTTGTTCTTGACCGCACAACCACAGGTCAGGTAATTACTGCCCAGCATCTTCAACGATTTTGCCATGAGATTATCTTTTTGCCCGAAAACATGGTAGCAGAAATTATATGTAAACTTGTTGTTATCGACGTCTCTGCCGCTCCAGGCATGTGCTGCTGCGTGTGCAAAGCCATGCAGACTCGCTCCGAGAGAGTTGCGATGTCCGTTATCACCCCAGTCGGTATTCAGAAGCCCCTCTGCATGGAATTTACGGCCTATTTCGGCGAAATTTGTGACGTTGGCAATCGAGTTAGGCATTCTTGAGCCGTGAGTTAGCCAGCTACTTGTTCCCGGACATACCATAAATGCTAATCCGGATTCAGCAATTTGACGCGTTCGAGCTATGTTTGCTCCGTCCTGTTCATATTCCCAATTGAGCAATACGATGTCTTTCGGCAGTTTGTCAAGTAGCTCGGGATATTTCAATAAAATATCGGCCCAGACATTCATGCGTTTCCCGTGATGTTCGCAAAGGCGATAAATCTTAAGCAGAAAATCCAGATATATTCGTCCTGTTCCGACGCGGTCGGCTCGGCTTTTGCTGCGGCCCTTGCCGAGTTCCCATGTCTCATCGCAGCAGACATTGAAATCATCGGCGTCAAACAAAGGCAGAAATTCGTCGTACAATTCCGTGACCAGCTTCATGGAGCCCGGATCAAGCGGGCAAAGTGTTGCACCGCCCGGAAAGTCACTAAAGCCGGGCAATTCGCCAAGGTGTCGGTACTGTGGTAAGACAAGAATTTTTTCAAGATGTCCGAAGCTTGCCAGCGAGCCGACAAGTCTTATGTGATGCATTCGGCAGTAATCCTGTAATGAAAGAATCTCTTGAGGTGTAATGGGGCTGTAGCCTTTTCCGATATCCGGATGCTGTTTGAAAGTAAAAACGTTTTCGATATAAAGCTGTAATTCGTTAATCTTCCATCCGGCAAGTCTTTTAACAAGTTCCTTCATGGTTTCGAGACTGGGTACTTTACCTCTGGAACAGTCATAATAAATGCCTCGCCTTTTGAAGTCGGGCGAATCTTCTATCCTGCATAGAGGTAGAACCGAGCCATATATTTTTAATAATTCCCCTAATGTCTGTATGGCATAATACGCACCGGCATCGGAACCGGCATAGACACTTATACCTCTCTGGTCTATGATAAGTCGATAAGCCTCTCGGTTTTTTATTCTTTTGTCTCTATGTACTCTTAAAGCTGCCCGACAGGGCATAATGTCGTTTATATGAACATGAAGCTTTAATCGGCTACAAATCATTGCAAGCTGTGTCAATGGCAGCCTGTCGGCCCAGCTTGAACTGGTAAGAATGGATTGGGCGGACAAGCGGAAATAACCTTTTCCAAAGACAACTTTTTTAACCGGAATAAGCATTCTTTGGAATTTTCTTTCATTACTGCCCATTTCTGTTTTTGAAGCGTTCATCAGGTGAATTCCGGCTCAAACTAAAACTGTAATTATTAAGGTCTTACTACTATTGCATTTTTTTAATTTAACGTCAATAGAAAGACAATTTCGGAGAATCTTTAATGTTTAATCTGATATGAAGTTATTAGCCGGTAAATGACGAGCCGAACCTATATAGTAATCCTGTAAAAAACAATAAGCCGGGAACTTTTTGATCTCCAAAAAAGTCTTAAATAATAATTTCACAATATTCTTCGTCTCCGACACCGCATTCATTAAGAAGATTTTACCCTGTTCTAAGGTTTATATAGAGGTACATTACATCTTCAGATATTCGTGCGATCCCCCCTTTGAATTAAAAGGCTTGTAATTTGACATGGGTTCTATATTTGTTATTAAGCCCTGAGAAACTCAACATAAATAAAAAAGGGCTTATATCGAATGAATCGATATAAGCCCCGAATCTTACTATAGAGATAATCCTGTTCTTTCTTTACCTAATGCTGTAAATCCTATAATTATCCCTTCATTACTTTTTACATACCGGCAAGAGCCGCCACTTCATCTGCAGACAAGGCCCGGTCGTAAATCATAACTTCATCGAGAAGACCGTCCCACGCCTGCTCCGGATATGTGGAATCGGAGTTCGTACCGATAGCTACGATAGATGTATTCTGGGTGATACCTGCTGTATCCGAGTTGCTGCCGTCTTCGAGACCATTGATATAAATCTTGGCGCCGACATTGATGTCATAAACGCCGCAGACGTGATACCACTCGCCTATGTTCAGCTCAGTAGCTGAATT
>Ga0315543_1001082_pt1 | contig 30740 bp, 19 predicted proteins | sample SalMarSW160210MG_2_FD_203098 | JGI IMG/M metagenome (GOLD analysis project Ga0315543, IMG submission 203098) | Salt marsh sediment microbial communities from the Plum Island Ecosystem LTER, Massachusetts, United States - Salt Marsh Sediment SW1601-210 ... | reverse complement strand
CTAGAGGACATTTCAAAACCGGTGCTCTGATTGTTGTCATTCTGAGCGCAGCGAAGAATCTCGGCTTTCGCGGGGGGGAGATCCTTCGCTTCGCTCAGGATGACCGTTTTGAAATGCCCTCTACCCACGTCGTGCCCATCGCTCTGGCGGCCGCGCTGCTGATCGGTGCCCCGTTGTACGCGGACGACGCGAAAAGTGGCCCGAGTGTGGTGACGGCAACTCTCAACGGGCTGGAAATCGGGATCAACGCGCGGACGGGCGGCATCGTTCGTCTGTCCTACCCCGGTCCGGGAACCATGTTGGACACGATCGGCCAGTCCGCCGGCATCGTCGAGTTGATCTGCGCCGTGAAGGGAACTCCACCGCTGCGGCTTGGTTCCCGGTATTCGACGGGAGCCAGGATCACCAACAACGCTGACGAAGTCGTGATCCGCTGGGACAGTCTGGGGGCGAAGCAGCGGCCTGCCGGCCTGCGCGGCAAGGTTTCGGCGACCGTGACGTTCCGCGCGGCTCCGGACGACAAGTCCGTGATTCTTGACTGCACCGTCAAGAATCGCTCGAAGGGCGTCGTGCGGCAGATTCTCTTCCCGGACCTTTCGGGCCTGGTTCCGCTGGCCGGCCCCGGCCCGACCGAGTTCCGCAGCGGGGGCAAGCTGATACGACCTTTTGCCGATCTCCGGCCGTCCGATCCCGACCGGCTTCACCGCAAGAATCCCGCGATCGCCACGTTCACTTCGCTTCGCGGGGTACGCAGTCCCATGATCGGCCGCTGGGTCGATTACGGCAGTCTGGCCGGCGGGATGAGCCTCTTTCCGCGGCGATGGGGTTTCGATCGCCGGGCGACCGTTTTCGTGTGTCGGTCCGACAGAGACAAGAAAGTGCGTCTTGCGGCCGAACATCGCGTGCGAGTTGGCAAGGGTGGCACCTGGCGCAGCGGAAAGTATTGGCTGACTCCGCACCAAAGCGGCTGGGCCAAGGGAATCGAGCCCTACCGTGACTGGGTAAGGCAGAACATCAAGCGGAAGTGGCACGTGCCCGACCACATCCGCAAGGGACTGGGCTTTCGGACCGTCTGGATGAGCCAACTCCAGCCCGGCGACCCCGAGGATGCCATTTGGAGATTCAGCGATTTCCAGCGGCTGGCCAAGGAGAGCAAGCAGCACGGCCTCTTCGAGATCGTGCCGTGGCAAACGCGCCCGGGATTTCTGCTGCCGTTGCCGCCCGCCTTCGAGCACCTCGGGGGCGATCGCGGGCTGGTCAAGGCCGTCGCGGACTGCAAAAAGCTCGGCGTCAACGTGGCTCCGATTATCTCCGTATGTCAGGTGACCGAGAAAACGGCCGCACGCTACGGCGTGACACGACTCAAGAACGACTACACGTATCATACGGAGTACATCCCGAGAATGGCTCCGGGCTACTTCACGAACTACCGGTGTGCCTCGGTCGACACCAGGAATCGGGTTTGGCAAAAGGAAGTCCTGGCTTCGTGCAAGCACCTGGTCGACATCGGCGTGTCGTCGCTGTGCTGGGATCAATTCTTCATCGAGCAGCCGGAGCCGAATCTGTTGACGCTCACCAGGGAGATCCGCGACTATTCGAGGCAGCGTGATCCCCAATCGACGTTCTGCGCCGAGGAACTGCACAATTTCGAGGTCTCCGCCGATTATCTCGATTACACCTGGAATTGGACCCTGGACACACAAGATGTGCAGCCGATGACCAGCGTCTTCCCTGCTCCGAGGATTAACTTCAACATCGATAAGTCGGGCGCCGAGGTGAAGCAGTGCTTCGTGCGAAACCGATTCATGAACATCCAGCCCAGAAAGCCCGACGGCATCAACGGGTCGGACTGGATCGAGAACCACCCGGCGCTCGGCCGGGCCCTGAAGCAGTGCGCGCGGCTGCGTGCCCAGTTCCTGCCCTATTTCGTCGACGGCACCTTCATCGGCAACTGCATTCTGTCGGAGCCCTGCCCGGGCACGATCATCGGCGCGTACGTTCTGCCTGAGAAAGTCTTTGTCGTCGTCCTGAACACCGTTGACAAAGATCGGCAGATCGACCTGTCACTCAATCTCCCGCCCTGGCTGGCGTCCCCGGCCGGCCGGTACCGGGTGAAGTCCTACGACGGGCAGGGCAAACCGGCTGAGTTGATCGAGCTCTCCCGGTCCAACCCGCGCGTGAAGACCGCGGCAATGAAGCATCTCGACATCTGGCTGTTCGAGCTGATGCCGGAATGAGTGTCTGGTGGTTCATCAATGCTGGTTTGACAGGTGGGTGCCAGTGGCGGCTTGTCCGCCACTGCGAGAACAAGGGCAGGCAAGCTGCCCATGGCACCCAACAATAGAACTGTGACAGACTACTGGATCGCTTCTCAGATCAGTGTAGCGGGTGCCACTGCTGGCTTGTCCAGCAGTGCTTTGGAATCCGTCGAGCAGGGGCAGACGAGCTGCCCCTGGCACCCTCGCAGAGCCGCTACGCTGTTGTGAGAAATGCTCTAACTGCCTCGGCCCGTTGCCATGGCCTCGGCACCGCAGTAGACGGTCATCGTCTCGCCTCGGACGAAGCCGGCCAGGAACATTCCCAACTCGCTCGCAAGCGCCACGCCCGCGGCCGAAGGCGCGCTGAGGCCGGCAACCTGACCGATGCCGGCCCGGGCCGCCTTGGCCACCATCTCCAGCGATAGTCGTCCGGACAGCAGCAGCAACGCCCGCTCGCGCGGCAAGCCGAGCCGCACGGCCGCACCGACCGCCTTGTCCAGCGCGTTGTGGCGGCCGATGTCCTCACGCACCACGGCGCAACCTTCCGTGCCCGCGATGGGAAGCTCCGCCACCGCCGCCGCGTGCGCCGCGCCGGTTTGCCGGAACAGGACCTGCGCCGCTTCCATCCTGTCTCGCAGACGCAGCACGTCCTCGACACGAAGTCTTTTCGAGGGCATCTGGAAGCCGGCGAGGTCTTTGGTCATGGCTTCGATCAACTCCGCACCGTCCGAGCCGCTCGATGGGAAGATGTCTCGATATCGACCTTTGACATTGCGGGATCCGTCGCCGACAAGTTGAACGCGGACTTCCGATGTTGTCGAGCCGGATTCTTCGCCGCGGAACGAGATCGTCTCGACGTCCTCCGGCGACCGGGCGAAGCCTTCGGTGAGCATGAAGCCGAGTGCCAGGTCCTCCTCGGCGCCGGGCGTGCACATCAGCACCGCGGCCGACTCGCCGTTGACCACGATCGAGAGCGGCCGCTCACGGATGACGTCCCGTGTGCACGGCTCGGTCCTCGCGGCCCGGACGACGAGGCACTCCAGCCGCTGCGAAGTCTCGTCGGAAAACTCCTGGGACATTGGTTCAGCCTCCTGGGCGGGAAAAAGGGGACAGGTCCAATTTGCCGCCTGCGGCCCGAAGGGTGCTACGCACAAATTGGACCTGTCCCCTTTTTCCCGCTTCACCAACTCTCGGGAAAAGCAGCACAAGAGAACATGGCCTCGACTTTCGCCTTGTGGCTTCGTTCCATGTCGGCCAGGCGCAGCAGAAGATCCCGCTCGGTTCCTTCGGGGTACAGACCGGCCCATTTTTCGTAGAACTCCACCGCAAGCTTCTCCTTCCGCGCCGCCAGGAGGAACGCGTCGGCGGGCGACATCTCGGCGTGGAACTCGGGCGTGCCGAAGGTTTCCACGAGCGACCCACCCTGCGCGGTGTCCTTCGGCAGGGGACGCTGGCCGCTGCGGAACTCCTCGATGAGACGCTTGTGCTGCTGCTCATCGCGCATCAGCCCTTCCAGGGCGTCGCGTGTCGTCGGCTCGGTGACTTTTTCCGCCGCCCGACGATAGAAGGCGGCGGCCGCTTCTTCGTTGGCGATGGCCCGCTCGACGATGGCCGACATCTCCGGCGTGGCGCTGCGGCGGTCTGCGTCTTGGCGCGCGGTCCGGATGCCCTCCAGACGCTTCACCAGGGCCTCGGCCGCGACGGGTTTGTCAAAAAGCGCGTCGACTTCCAAGGCCTCGGCCGTGCCGAAGGTGCGGTCCCACCCCGAGCGATCCAGGTCCGCAACCAGCAGCAGCGGCGTGCCGGAAGCCTTGCAGGCGGCCTGGACTTCCGCAAGCGCGCGGCCCAGGCCGGCCGCGTCGCTGGCCAGGACGATCGCCTCGGCCGGTGCGGAGCGCGCGGTGGTCGGGTCGTCGGTGGTCGCGATCTCCCAGCCGGCTGCCTGCAGGGCTTGTTGAAGCGCCTCGTGCGAATCACCTACCGTGTCAATGACAAGGACCTTGCTCATGGCATGCAACCTTTCCGGGCTCTGTTGAAAACCCATCCCCTCTGCCATGCTGAGTTTTCACCAAAACCACCTTTCCATTTAAGAACGTGTTTTGAAAATGGTTGTAATTCTTCCAAAGGGTGCCACTGCTGGCTTGCCCAGCAGTGCAAAGCGAATTTCCCGGGAAAAACACTGCTGGACAAGCCAGCAGTGGCACCCTTTTCAAAACACATTCTAAACGTCGACCGTCTCGGCCGCCTCGACCTTGGCGGCGCAGCACTTGTATTCGGCGGTACGGGTGATGTTGTCGAAGGCGTCGTTGGTCAACCGGTTCGTCGAGGTCTCGACGAAGTGGAACGGCATCCACAGCGCCCCGGGACGCACCCGGTCGCCGACTCGTGCGCGGACGGCGACCGATCCCCGCCGGGTCGTGACCCGGGCGGCGCCGCCGTCGGCGATGCCCAGCCGTTTGGCGTCGGCCCGGTTGATCTCGACGAAGTTTTCGTTCTGCTTCTGGGCGATGGCTGCGTTTTTGCGCGTCATGTTACCGATGTTGTAGTGGTATAGCGTGCGGCCGGTGGAGAGCACCAGCGGATACTCGTCGTCCGGCACTTCGGCGGGCGGGCGGAACTTGATGACGTGCATGAGCCCTTTACCCCGGGTAAAGCGGCCTTCGTGCAGGAACATGGTTCCGGGGTGGTCCGCCGTGGGGCAGGGCCATTGGAGCCCCACGTCGTCGATGCGTGCGTAGGACATGCCGCCATAGCTCGGTGTCAGGCTTGCCATTTCATCGAACACCTCCGAGGCGCTGTCGTACTGCATAGGATAGCCCATCGCCGTGGACACGTCGCAGATGATCTGCCAATCCGCCCGGGCCATCCCCGGCGGGTTGACCGCCTTGCGGACCCGTTGCACGCGGCGTTCGCTGTTGGTGAACGTGCCGTCCTTTTCGGCGAAGCAGGTGGCCGGCAGAACGACGTCGGCCAGCTTGGCCGTCTCGGTCATGAAGATCTCCTGCACCAGCATGAACTCCAGCTTGCTGAGACTCTCGATGACCTTGGCCTGGTTGGGCTCGCTCAGCACCGGGTCCTCGCCCAGGACGTAGAAACCCTTAAGCACGTTTTCGCCGGCCTTCTCGATGAAGTCGGTGACTCGCCCGCCGAGGTTGGTCGGGATCTCCACGCCCCAGGCCTTCCCAAACTTCTCGCGGACGGCTGGGTCGGCCACTTTCTGGTAGCCGGGCAGCACGCTGTGGATCGCGCCCATGTCGCAACCGCCCTGGACGTTGTTCTGGCCGCGCAGCGGGTTCACGCCGGACGAAGCCTTGCCGATCTGGCCGCAGAGCATCGCGAGGTTCGCCTGGTTTTGCACGTTCTCCGTGCCGCAGGTGTGCTCGGTGATGCCCAGCGTGTAGAAGATGGCCGACGGCGAGCCCTTGGCGTACATCTCGGCGGCGCGGCGAATGTCGTCGGGCGCGACGCCGCACACCCGGGCAGCCTCGTCGATGGAGTATTCCTTGAGGTTCTCGCGGAAGGCCTCGAAGTTCTCGCACCGCGCGTCGACGAAGGCCCGATCGTGCCATCCCTGCTCGATGATGTAGTTCATCATCGCGTTGATCAGGAAGTTGTCGGTGCCGGGGGCGTGCTGGACGTGGACCTCGGCGCGCTGGGCCATCCACGTCTTGCGCGGGTCGCAGACGACCAGCCTGGCCCCACGGCGCAGCGCCTTCTTCATCTCCATGCCGACAATGGGGTGCGCCTCGGTCGGGTTCGAGCCGATGATGAACAGTGTCTGGACGTCCTTGATCTCGCCGATCGAGTTGGTCATGGCGCCCGAGCCGAACGCCGAGGCCAACCCGGCCACCGTCGGCGCGTGGCAGGTCGTGGCACACTGGTCGATGTTGTTCGTCTTGCCGGCCGTCCGGGCGATCTTCTGCATCAAGAAGTTTTCTTCGTTCGTGCAGCGGCACGAACTCAAAAAGGCGATGCCGTCGGGCCCGTACTTGTCGCGGATCTCGGCCAACCGACGGCTGGCCAACGCCAGGGCCTCGTCCCAGGACGCCTCGCGGAAGGAGCCGTTCTCGCGGATCAACGGGCTGGTGAGCCGCTCGGGCGAGTGGACGAACTGGAACCCAAATCGTCCCTTCACGCACGTGTTTCCGTCGTTGACCACGCAGCCGGCTTCGCTCGTGACGCGCACGATGCGGTTGGTTTTCGCATTGACGTTCAGGTCGAGTTGGCAGCCGACGCCGCAATAGGTGCAGGTCGTGCGGACCTTGGTGAGATCCTTGGCGCGGCCCTGGCCCTTGGCCGCCGCTTCATAGAGCGCGCCGGTCGGGCAGGTGCTGACGCACAGTCCGCAGATCTCGCAGGTCGATTCGTTCAAGGGCAGGTCGAACGCGGTGCTCACCCGGACGTCCAGGGCCCGGTGCTTCAGCGTGAGCGCCTCGGCCATTTCCACTTCGGCACAGATCTTGACGCACCGCTGGCAGCGGACGCACTTGGAAGGATCGTAGACGATCCCTTTGTGGCCCGACGTATAGACCTCTTCGCTTGCCGCGGGAGCCACCGAGGGAAAGCGGTCCTCGGCGGCGCCGTATTCATAGGCGTAATCCTGCAGCAGGCAGTCGCCGTCGCTGTCGCAACTGCTGCAGGTCGCGCGATGCTCGCTCAGCAAAAACTCGAGCGTCATCTTGCGGGAGGCTCGGATCGCGTCGGTATTGGTATGCACGATCATGCCGGGCATGGCCCGGCGGGTACACGACGTATGCAGGCCGCGCTCGCCCTCGATCTCCACCATGCACAGGCGGCACGCGCCGGTGGGCGAGAGCCGCGGATCGAAGCAGAGATGGGGGATATCGATGCCGGCGGCCAATGCCGCTTCCAGGATCGTCTGGTTTTCGTTGGCCGGGACGTCCCGCCCGTCGATGGTTAGCGTGAACGTACTCATGTTGCCTCCCGTGTCGAATCCTTTCGCCATACCGCTGTTATGAAGTTATGGTTTACCATGAAGGACACGAAGCCATAAGCAAATTCAGTAGTTCCAAGGTTGGCTGGCTGACACCTCAGCAGGTCATCCTGAGCGTAGCGAAGGATCTCGATTGTCCAAGGAGATTCTTCGCTACGCTCAGAATGACAATGTCAAGTCTCATTCGATCTTTCTTCTTCGTGTCCTTCGTGGTGTTACAAGAACGTTTTGTGTTGATTGTGAGTTTCAGACAGTAGAATCAGGATCGCAGCTTTTCCAGATCACAACGCAGGCAGCGACCGGCCTCGGCGCACGCGCCCTGGCGGCTGATGCCGGAGATCACCTCGCGGAAGTTGTCCAATCGCTCTGCCACGGGCAAGAGCGGTTCGGCCAGTCGCGGCGGCGCCTGTTCAAGCTCTTCGTCGGTTGCGCGGTACATGCTGACGCTAACGTCCGGGGGCAACGCGCCCGGGCCGCCCAGGTAGCGGTCGATGGCCACCGCGGCCCGCTGGCCGTCGGCGATCGCCTCGATCACCGTGCCGCCGCCGTTGATCACGTCGCCGCCGGAAAACACACCTTCGCGAGACGTTTCGAGCGTCACCGGATCGCACGCGATGGTTTTCCAGGACGACAATTCAAGCCGACCGCCGGGCTCGACCGAGGCTACCTGGCCGATTGCCGGGAGCACCGTGTCGCACGGGACGACCAGCTCACTGCCCTCGATGGGGACGGGCCGCCGCCGGCCGCTTGAATCGGCGTCGCCAAGCCGCATGCGGATCATCTCGATGCCGGTGACGCGACCGCTCTTGCCGAGAATGCGCTTGGGCGCCACCAGTTCGTGAAGTTCGATGCCCTCGTGGAGTGCTTCTTCGATTTCTTCCTCATAGGCGGGCATTTCCTCGCGCGTGCGGCGGTAAAGGATCAGTACCTTCTCCGCGTGGAGCCGCACGGCCGACCGCGCGGCGTCGACCGCCGCGTTGCCTCCGCCGATCACGACCACGTGCTTGCCGCACGTCGGCTTCTGACCGAGTCCTCGAGCCCGAAGGAATTCCAGCGAGTCGACCACACCGTTGAGTTGCTCGCCCTCGATTCCCAGCGCGCGGCCTTTCTGGGCGCCGCTGGCGAGATAGACGGCTCGAAATCCCTGGCCGAAGAGATCCTCGACGTTCTCGATGGGGGTCGACGTTCTCAATTCGACGCCGTGTCGGAGGATAAAGTCGATGTCTTGCTGCAGCGCGGGTTTCGGGAGCCGGTACTCGGGAATACCCAGCGCGAGCATGCCGCCGGGGACCGGCTGTTTCTCCAACACGACGCTGGGCCGGCCCATCAGGGCGAGGAAATAGGCGCAGCTCAAGCCCGAGGGCCCGGCGCCCACGACCGCCACCTCCGCGTCTCCGGTGGCTGGAGCACCAAGCGTCGAGGAGAGTCCCGCGGCGTGGTCGACGGCGTATCGCTTCAGGGCTCGAATGGCCAGCGGTTGGTCCACGTCGGCGCGGCGGCATCGCAGCTCGCACGGATGGTCGCACACGCGTCCGCAGACGGAAACGAAGGGGTTGCGCCGGCGAATCACGTCGACGGCCGCGTCGAGGTGCCCCTCGGCGATGAGCCCGACGTACTGCGGCACGTTCACCTGCGCGGGGCAGGCATGGGCGCACGGCGCCGCGACCAGGTCCTCGCACACACTCGCGCGGCAGTGCTTCCGCAGGATGTGCTCCTCGTATTCGTGGCGGAAGTAGCGCAACGTCGTCAGCACGGGGTTGGGAGCCGTCTGGCCCAGCCCGCACAGCGACGCCTCCTTGATGTGCAAGGCCAACCGCTCCAGTTCGTCGAGGTCTTCCATGCGGCCCTGTCCGGAGCAGATCCGCACGAGGATGTCGAGCATGTGCCGGGTGCCGACCCGGCAGGGCACGCACTTGCCGCACGACTCGCTCTGGGTGAATTCGAGGAAGAACCGGGCGATGTTCACCATGCAGGTGTTCTCGTCCATGACGATCAGGCCGCCGGAGCCCATGATGGCCCCGGCCTGCTTGACCGAGTCGTAGTCGATCGGCAGGTCGAGGTATTGCGCCGGGAGGCAGCCGCCTGAAGGTCCGCCGAGCTGCGCGGCCTTGAAGCGACGGTTCTTGGGAATGCCGCCGCCGATGTCGAAGATGATTTGGCGGAGCGTCGTGCCCATGGGCACTTCGACCAGGCCCGTGTTGTTCACGCGGCCCGCCAGCGCGAAGATCTTGGTTCCGGGGCTCGCCTCGGTGCCGAAGCCGCGATACCAGTCTTTGCCGCGCAGGACGATCAGCGGGACGTTGGCGAACGTTTCGACGTTGTTGATGCAGGTGGGCCTGCCGCGATATCCCTTCTCGACGGGGAAGGGTGGCCGGGGCCGGGGCATGCCGCGCTCTCCTTCGAGCGAGGCAATCAGCGCGCTCTCCTCGCCACAGACGAACGCGCCGGCTCCTTGTCGGATCTCGACGTCGAAAGCGATTCCCGTACCGAGGATGTTCTCGCCGAACAACCCCACCCGACGTGCCTGCGCAAGCGCCGCCGTGACGTTTTTCACCGCCATCGGATACTCGGCCCGAACGTAGATGATGCCCTTGGTGGCGCCGATGGCGTAGGCCCCGATGAGCATTCCCTCCAGCACGGCGTGGGGAGTGCCCTCCAACAGGCTGCGGTCCATGAACGCGCCCGGATCGCCCTCGTCCGCATTGCAAATGATGTACTTCTGGTCTCCCGGCGACTTGCGAGCCAGGCCCCACTTCACGCCGGTCGGGAAGCCCGCGCCGCCTCGTCCTCGCAGCCCCGCCTTCTGAACCTCGTCGATGACCGCTTCCGACTTCATTTCCGAAAGGGCCTTCACGGCCGCCGCGTATCCGTCATGGGCCACGTAATCTTCAATGGACGTCCGGTCGATCAGCCCGTTGAGACGAAAAAGCAGCCGCTGCTGCTTCGCGTAGAACGGCACTTCATGGTTCAGCGCGATCCTCGACCCGCTCGCCGGATCGACGTAGAGCAACCGGTCAATGGTCTGGCCGCCGAGCACGGTCTTCTGGACGATCTCGGGAACGTCTTCCACTTGGACACTCGGATAGAAGATCTTCTCCGGCTGGATGACCACCACGGGCCCCTTCTCGCAAAAGCCGTGGCACCCGGTGGCTTTGACCGAGACACGATCCTGCGCTCCCTGCTGGGCAATCGCCTTCTCGAAGGCTTCCTTCACGCCGAGCGCGCCGAACAAGGCACAGCCCGTGTCGGCGCAGACGGTCACGAGCTTTCGATTCGGATCGAGCCCGGCCTTGAGGGTCTTCTGCCACTGCCGAAAATCGCCGACCGACGCAAGACGCTCCATCACGATTCCTCCTTCATGATCTTCTTAAGCAGCAACTCGGCGCGGTGCGGCGTGATCTTGCCGTAGTAGGTGTTGTCCAGGACCATCACGGGCGAGAACGCGCAGGCCCCCAAGCAGGCGACCGTTTCCAGCGAGAAGAGCATGTCCTTAGTGGTTTCGCCGTCGCGGATTCCCAACGTTCGCTCGACGGCGTCCAATATCTTGCGTCCCCCGCGCACGTGACACGCCGTTCCGCGACAGCAACAGACGAGGTGTCGGCCGCGGGGCTCCAAATAGAACTGGGCGTAGAACGTGGCCACGCCGAAGACGCGGCTGGCCGGCAGCCCGGTCCGCTCGCAGGCCGCCAGGACGACGTCTCGGGGAAGATACCCGTAGGCGTCCTGGAGCCGCTGCAGAAAAGGGATAATGTCGCCCGAAGTGACCGGTGACATTTCTTCGATGATTCGAGAGGCCGGCTCCAAATCTGAAGCCCCGGGCGCCGTGGCAACTCCTCCAACTCCCATAGTCTCTCAACTCCGTCTAGAGTCCCAGGGGCAACATAGAGAACTTCAGTAGTTCCAAGTTCTATTGAGACCCAGCATTGTCATCCTGAGCGTAGCGAAGGTCATTCTCAGTATAGCAAAAGTCATTCTGAGCATAGCGAAGAATCTCCTTGGGCCATCGAGATCCTTCGCTACGCTCAGGATGACTTGCTGAGGTGTCAGCCAGCCAAACTTGCAACTACTGAACTTGTGAATCTTGCGGATGACCAGTAGCGACCATTATAGGAAGGCCGGCGGTCCTCAGCAAGTAGGTCCGTAGATCGGGTTGCGGCCCGGCGATTCTTCTATTTCGAACGGCTCTGTTGAAGACATTGCATCATGAGTTGGGTGCCCGGGTCTGAGCGTAGCGAAGGCCCTGCTTTTCACGATCTGGGCCACCGCTTTGCTATGGCCCAGGCACCCTTTTCGGAAGTTTTTAACAGAGCTATTTTGAACGAGGGCGCGTAGCGGAGGGTGGGGCCGCTTGCGGCGTGTCGACGTCGCTGAAGGCGTCGCCCAGGGCGGCCGGAATGGTGACCATTCGTGCTTGAGGATGGTCCGCGATTTCCCGTAGTCTGCGGCGGCCCGAGGCCGCCATCGATTCGAGCGGCGCGAGGCAGCGAAAATCGTACCAGGCCAACAGCGGTTCGACGTGCGGCGAATCGGCCAGGCGCGGCAGCACGGCCCAGACGCCGGGCCCACGCTGGGTGAGAATCCATCGCACGGCCTGCTGCGACAATCGCGGCAGGTCGCAAGCGGCCAGGAGCCAGCTCGCCCGGGGCGCCCAGCGCATGGCAGAGAGCAACCCGGCCATCGGGCCCGCAACGTCCGGCGGATCCGCAATCTTCGGAAGCGACGAGAGATCCTCCGGCACGACTCCACCGCCGGCAAGGACGACTTGCTCGCACGTCTGCCTCAACACGCCCGCCGTGCGGTGCAGCCAGGTCTGCCCGGAGTGCTCGGCGCAGGGCAGCAGGTGTTTCGGCCGGCCCATTCGCGTGCTGCCGCCGCCGATCAGGACACAGCCGAAGACGGGCGTGCGGTTCAAGACTTCCTCAAGAAAGTGGGTCAGAATCGACTCAAGCATTTCCGCCCGCTGGGCGTCCCATGGCAGCGCGGCGTCGAAGGGGCCGTTCTCGTCGGGCGGGGCTGACTCCCCGTTTCTCAGAAGCCACACTTTGCGAAACGCCAACTGCTTGAATCCCTCCAGGAGCACGAGATCGTAGTGCTCGGCCAGTTGTGCCAGTTCGTGCTCCGAGACGGACTCTTCACGACGACGGTAGCGCCCGAGCGACTCGCCGGGCGCATTTACGAGAACATCGGCGCCGGCGTGGAACAGTCGATCGCTGTCCTTGTCGCCGACCGCCGGTGCGATGCCGTGGACGTCGTGCTTGACCACCGCCACGCGCAAGCCGCGCCGCAGTAACTCGGGTACGACTTGCTCCAATAGCGTTGTCTTGCCGGAGCCGCTGTAGCCGCAGACGCCGAAGATGGGCAACGATTCAATCATGGACAATGGGTGTTCCCGCGGGACGACCGCAGTCGGCCTCGTCGCCGCGAAGTTTGGCCAGGCCGTGTGGCAGGGCAGGGAGGATGACGTTGAGGTTTTCAATCGCCGCCCGCTCGGAGCCGGGCAGGTTCACGATCAGCGTCGAGGCCCGGATACCCGAGCACCCACGCGAGAGAATGGCGTGCGGCGTTTTTGCCAGCGACGTGGCGCGCATGGCCTCGTCAAGTCCCGGCGAGGGACGCTCAAGGACGGCCCGGGTAGCCTCGGGCGTGACGTCGCGCGGCGAGAAACCCGTGCCGCCGACGGTCAGCACGAGGTCAATCGAGTGGCCGTCGCTGTAGTGCCGTAGCCGCTCGGCGATCTGCTCAGTCTGGTCGGGCAGGATCTCCACGGCGTAGACGTGCGTTTCGATCGCTTCCTCGATCCGTCGGGCGACGGCCGGGCCGGCCGTGTCCGTGGCCTGTCCTTGTGAGCATCGGTCGCTGATCGTCAGTATGATGACCTGGAGATAGTGGCGCGGCACCAGCCGCAGCACTTCTACGCGATCGCCCGGCGAAACGTTTCCGCCGGCCTCGACCCGGGCAAAAAGCCCACAGCGCGGCATGATGCAGTCGCCGGTGAGGCGTTGAATCGGGCAAGGCGCGTGACACGTCTTGCCGATCTGCGTGACGCGAAGCTCAACCTCGGATCCCAACTGCAGACGCGATCCCAGTCCGAGCGATTCGAAATCGATGCCCGAGAGGATCACGTTCTCGGCAAAATCGCCCGGGGCAACCTCGGGCAGACCGCCACGACGCACCTGTTCGATGTGCTCGGCCGCCAGGAGACTGACCTGCCGGTGCCACGCTCCGGCGTGGGCGTCGTTTTCGATCCCGTGGTTGGAAACGAACCGGGCGGACGCGGCGGCCATCTTTCGGACGCCCTTCTCTTGACTCGTGCAAACGGCTTCAACGCGTCCCATCGTCGTTCTCCTCGCGTTGCCAATCTCCCGACTTCCCGCCGGACTTGGACAACAAACGGATCGGGCCGATCTCGATTCCTCGGTCGACCGCCTTGAGCATGTCGTAGACCGTCAGCGCGGCAACCGACGCGGCCGTGAGGGCCTCCATTTCCACGCCGGTGCGTGCCGAGGCAACGGTCTGGACAACCAGGTGCACGCGATTATCCACCAGCTCGGCGTCGACGTTGACCAGGTCGGTTGCGATCGGGTGGCACATGGGGATCAACTCGGCGGTTCGCTTGGCCGCCTGAACGGCGGCGATCCTCGCGGTCTGGAGCACATCACCTTTCACCGCAAAGCCTTGCTGGCGAAGGAGTTGCACGGTCTCGGGTCGGAGCGTGACCCAGGCTTCGGCCACGGCCCTGCGCCGGGTGATCGGCTTGCCGCTGACGTCGACCATCCGCGCTTGGCCGTCCGGCGACACGTGACTGAGCTGCGCGTCGCGCGTTTCACTCTTTCGCGGCGTACGACTCATGGTGCAGTCCTCCTATCGCACCCTCAGCAATGCTGAGGCTACAGCATTTTGATTTACCACGAAGAGCACGAAGGACACGAAGGAAAAAGAAGAGAGAAGCAGATTCTATCCAGCGGCTGTGCTCATTCTTAATTTCAGTAGTTCCAAGTTGTATTGAAACCCGGCATTGTCATCCTGAGCGCAGCGAAGGATCTGCGTAGCGAAGAATCTCCTTGGACAATCGAGATCCTTCGCTGCGCTCAGGATGACCTGCTGCGGTGTCAGCCAGCCAAACTTGGAACTACTGAGTTTCTTATTCTTTTCCTTTCCGTTTCTTCGTGTCCTTCGTGCTCTTCGTGGTGTTATTAAGCTCATATCTTATCGAGCCGAGTGAAGCTGATCGATGCGCCGGCCGGAATCGTGTCGGGTCGGGGTGGAATTTCCAAGTAGCAGTTGGGACCGACGGCGCGAAACACGTCGGCGGAACTCTTTCCCGGCAGCGGCCGAACCGAGGGGAGCGGACCCGCGCCGACCACCTCGTCAACCATTCCCAGGACGAAATGGGTGCGCCCCCGCCTGGGTTCGACTGGCTCGGTGAGCCGTCCGGTCAGTTCCGCGCGGTTGGGGTCTTGCCCTTGCATTTTGCGGATCGCCGGGCCGACGTAGCGGTGAAAGCAGATGTGACAGGCCAGTGGATTGCCCGGCAGACCGAAAATCAACTGGTCGCCGCGGCGCGCAAACAGTAGCGGCTTGCCGGGCTTCTGCCGGACCTTGTGGAAGATCAACTCGGCGCCGACTTGGGTCACGGCCTCGGGCACGAAGTCGAAGCGCCCGACCGAGACTCCACCCGCGACGATCAGCACGTCGCAGTCGGAAAATCGCTCGAGGTTCTCGAGGATAGTGTCGATCTGATCGCCGGCGTGTGCAAGCCCGACAGGCGCCAGCCCGAGGCCTTGCGCCATTGCCCAGAGCATCGGGCCGTTGGCGTCGCGAATTTGCGACTCGCCGGGCACGCCATCGGCCGGAATGAGCTCCGCGCCGGTGGTGACGATCGCCAACGTCGGCCGGCGGATCACTCGGACCGAGGTCTTTCCGAAACTGGCCATTGCGGCAATGGCCAGCGCGTCGACTCGATCGCCCGGCCGGAGAATCACTTCTCCCTCTCGACACTCGCTCCCCCGCGGAACGACGTGTTGGCCCGGCGTAATCTGCTTCGGAAGAAGGACTCCCTTCTCGCCGGGCCGCGTATGCTCTTTGGGAACGACGGCCGCCGTACCGGCCGGAGCGGGCGCGCCGGTCATGATTTCGACACAATGTCCTTCACCGAGGCGTACCGGCGAGACACCGCCAGCCGCCACCTGGTCGATGACCGAAAGCTCGCTGCCGGCGGCGCCCTCGGGTACGGCGTAGCCGTCCATCATCGCGCGGTCGAACGGTGGCTGATCGCGATCGACCGCCACCGCTTCGGCCAGCACGAGTCCGAGCGTTTCGAGCATGGGCATCGGTTCGGCCGGCAGTTGGGTGGCCGTGTCCAGGACGAGCTGGAGGGCTTCGGCCGGCGAAATCCTCGATCGCGTGGCCGGCCGCGACGTCGTTTCGTTGGAGTGTGCAAGATTGTCCATGAGCAGCACCTTATGTTTCACGTTTATCCGCCAATGGTGACCATGTGTCGAGCGGGCCAATGGGTGCCGGGGTCCTGCTTGCCATCAACGGCCTCCGCAATGCGTCGTCGGACAGTGCAGTCGTCGCCGGCTCGAAGCGGACCGAGAAGATCGACACCACTGGGCTGACGCAGACAGACGTGCAGACGGCCGTCGCGGCCCAGCCGCAGGCGATCACAACGCGAGCAGAACGGCCGCGAGACCGGGGTAATCATTCCGACGGTCACGGCCCGACCGTCGACGTCGAAGCGATACCGCGCGGCCGTACCGGTCGGCGGAGCGGCCCCAAGATACCGAAACGCGCGGCGGAGCGAGTCGAGCGCTTCGTCGGCGGCGAGGTAATCCGATCGAAACAGCGCGGCACCCTGGCCATAGGGCATCAGTTCGATGAAACGGATTTCGCAGCCCAACTCGGCGGCGCGGCGGACCAGGTCGGGAAGCTCTCGGCCGTTGACCCGGCGGATCAAGACGGCGTTGATCTTGACCTTGGAAAAACCGGCCGCGGCGGCCGCGTGGATCCCGCCCACGGTCGCCGCCAGATCGCCGCCGCGGGTGAGGCGACGAAACCGATCCGGATCGAGCGTGTCGAGGCTGACATTGACCGAGTCGAGTCCCGCCGCATGCAAGTCGGCGGCGTTTTCGGCCAGCAGCGTGCCGTTGGTCGTCACCGCGAGCTTTGCCGCCGGCAGCAGGGAGCGGAGCTGCTCGATCAACTCCGCCAGGCGAGGATCGAGCAGAGGCTCGCCGCCGCTGAGCCGCAGTTTGTAGATCCCGGTCTCGTCGTGCACCAGCCGCACCAGGTCCAACAACTCGGCATCGTTGGCCGATGGGGACGGCTCGCGCTGGGGAGGGTCGGCGGCCGGGCGGCAATAGCGGCACCTCAGGTTGCAACGGTCGGTAACCGACAGACGGAGATACGTACGGCCCCGGAGGCCGTCGCGCGGGCTCATGGCGTTTCCTTTCCAAACACGGGAGGCCTGAGCGTTTCCCCTCAAACCCTATCGCCCGCAACCCCCTAGCCGTGGCCGTAGGTGCTGCGGATCGGAAACGTATATTGATTTAGGACTCAAACTGAAAACAGAGTATGGGAACCACAGATGAACACAGATAAACACAGATGATTTTATGTATAACGGCTCAGCCGAAAATCAGATGTGTAAGAGAAGGGGAAACGGGAAAAAGGGGGAAAGGGGAATTATCTCTTATGGATAGCTGGTACCGATGGTTTTTTGATTCTCCCGATGTCCCGATGGCATCGAGAGGATCGAAATACTTCCCACTTTTCCCTATTTCCCATCTTCCCTTCTTGCACAAAATGACTTTGTTGTTGTCCTATCTGTGTTTATCTGTGTCCATCTGTGGTTCCAAAAATGGAATTACTGCGTTTGTGCCGTTTGGGTGGTTGCCTCGTCGCTGACCGACAGCCCTTTCTGGATGCGCCATGCCTTGACGTAATCGTCGCTGTAAAGGTGCTTTCCAAGCAGGACCTCGGCCGTGATCATGGCCTCGACGAGATCCTTGTCGGCCGCGTCGACGATGGCCGCGTTGAGGCCCGCCGTAAGGCACATCACCAGGAACGTCCGGTTGAGCAGCTTGTTCATCAGGCACTTCGTGCTCACGTTCGACAGTCCGATAATGAACTTCGGGGGCGGATCGTTGACCAAGGCCAACTGGCGGATGGCCTCGACGACGTTCTCTTGCTGCTTGAACGCGGCATTGATCGGCAGCGTGATGGGATCCAGATAGATGTCGTCCGGCGAGATGCCATTCTCGATGGCACTCATCAGGAACGTCGCGCCGCACTCGATGCGCTTCTCGACGTTGCCGGGCACCCCGTCCTGATCCATGGTCAGACCAATGATGCTGGCGCCGGCCGCCGCGGCGATCGGAAGCAGCTTGTCCATGTACTCGGCTGCCGCCGTGCAGGAATTGATCACCAGCTTCGTGTCCGGCAACGCTTCGTGTACCTTGGGCACGACTTCGACCAAAAGTTTGGCCTTGGCGCTGTCCAGCGAGAGCGGCTTGTCGGTGATTTCATGCACGGTCTGCGCCAGCCAGATGAAGTGGTCGACCGCGTCGCCTTTAACCGGACCGATGTTAAGATCTATTACATCCGCGCCACCGTCGAGTTGCTCCTCGGCAAGGCGGTGAATCACCTCCTTGTCCCGGTCCTTGATCGCGGCGCGAACGTCGCGATACATGCCGTTTACGCGTTCACTAAAAATGATCATCGGGCTTTCTCCTCCCAATATAAGATTTTTCAAAACGATAGCCACTTGTCATCCGAATTCCACGTTGGATCTGTCGAATGCCGTCAACCGGGCGCAACTCAAGAGCCCGTCGCCTGAAACTGGGCAATCACCTTGCGAACCGCTTCGATGACGGCCGGGTGGCGAAGGACCAGGATGTCGGCGCCACCCTGAATCAAGTCGGTCGCGGTGACGGCCTCCCACGCCGGGCCGCGCTGGGCGACCGGGCCCCACGCGTCGGCTACCTCGTCGCCGGTTCGGGCTTCTTTCGCCCGCCAGGCTTCATAGCCAACATCGAGGATCACCGGTTGCGCCATCAGCCGGTCTCCCGAAAGCGCGGCGAGCCGACCTCTTTCGAGAATCGAATAGATGTATTCCATGCCATAGCCCAGCGACGCGGTCGTTGGATAGATCACGAGGTCCTCCAGCGCAAAGCCCGTGTCGCTGATCAAGATGTTCACTTGCTTCTGCTTGTTGATGTCGCAGGGGGCCAACGCGATCAGCTTGTGTCCATAGGCCTGGGCCGCGGCGGCGATGGTGCGGTAGTCGTCTTCGGTCGCCGCCCCCAACAGGCAGTTTTCTCCTTGCGCGGCCTCGGCGACCTTGGGCATGACGAGTTGGTCCTTCGCCGGCTCGTCGCATCCCCAGATGATCAACGGCAGATCGACCGCCTCGAGCACCGCACGGACGGTCTGGGCGGCTTCGTCCGGCGAGCGGTCGCCCTCGTCGGGGTGGGTCCCGGTCAGCCGAAGATTGATGAGATCGGCTCCCAACTCTTTTGCTCGCCCGGCCCACGCCGCGGGATCCGACCAGACGTCTGCGTAGACCTCGGCCAGCGGTTTGGCCCAGTCGACCGGTTCCTTGTCGACTACGTCGATGGCAATCACCGCGGGATGGGGTGTCTGGCCGTCGAAGGACAAGAGCGGGATGCCCGTCTGACCGCCCACGGTGACCGTACGGCCTCGCGTTCCCCCTTCCGTCTTGGTGGCTCCAATCGTCACCGTGTTGATTTGGCCCGACCATTTCTCTTTGGCTTCCGGTAGTGTCATGGGAAAACTTCTCCGTTGGGTTTGGTTTGTGGATCAAGTAGTTTGTCAGAGTGTGAATGATTTCGATTTTGGAACCACAGATGAACACAGATGAACACAGATAGGTTTGAAAGTCGGGACATCCAATGCCGGGTGTCGCCCAAAGGCTTGGCCCTCATCAGGGAGTCACCATCCATTTCAGATAATGTGGTGGCCAAAGAACTTCTCAATCTACACATCTCATCTGTGTTCATCTGTGTTCATCTGTGGTTCCTCTTCTTCCTTTGCATCTCTACGCCGTCGATATCGTGGTACATAGCGTTTCTACTACGGTCCTGGCTGCCGCCAGCGCGGGGGTCGATTCGGACAAGCTGAAAACGTCCCGACCGACCGCATCGGCACGCTCGACGAGGCCGTCTTCCGGAACGTCGGGAAGACGCACGGCATCGAGCATCGAGAGTTCCCGCTCGATTTCCGAATCCACTCCGTCCGGGCCGACGCGATTGACGATCACCATGCGATGCCCGATCGTGACGGGCAACTCCCGAGAGAGCGTGATGATCCGCTTTGCCGCGCGAAGGGCAGGCAACGTCGGATTCAGCGCCACGATCAGGAAATCGACGTCGTTGGTCGTCCGGCGCGACAGGTGCTCCATGCCGGCCTCGTTGTCCAGGACCACCGCCGCGTAGTTTTTCGCCAGCTCATCGAGCGACTTGCGAAGCAGGTTATTGACGTAGCAGTAGCATCGCGGCCCTTCGGGCCGTCCCATGGTGATCAGGTCGAAGCCGTCGGCTTCGGTAATCGCCCGCTGGATTTCGTCTTCCACGGCACGGACGCGTCCCACTCCGCTTGGCGGCGAGCCCTCCGGGCTCGAGCTTTCCTCGCGGATCTCGGCCAGGGCTCTTCCCGGCTCGACGCCCAGTGCCTCGGCCAGGCTTGAGTTGGGATCGGCGTCGACGGCCAGCACCGGACCGGCGTCCATTTCCTTGAGCGTTCGCACCAGGATCGCCGCGAGCGTGGTCTTGCCGACCCCACCCTTTCCAGCCACTGCGATCGAGAGTTTCAAAGGCTTGCTCCCTTTTCTGTCGTGTTTTCGGACGGAGGGGTTTCCGGCGCCGTCGCGGTGCCGCTTGTCAAGCGGTCGGCGATCGAAGGAAATCGCGACAAATCCGTATGGGGCAGGAAACAGGCCGAGGTGAATTTCTCCATGTACTCCGGGGCCACGGTAAGTTCCTCGTAGGCGATGCGGTCGCGGACTTCGTGGATTTCGTCGAACAGCTTCCGGCTCAGCATGGCCAGACGCGTTCCCGCCGCGGCACTGTTGCCGACGAATCGAATTCGGTCGGTCGGGATGTCGGGCAACAGCCCCACCGTAATACAGTGCGAGACGTCCAGTTCGTTGCCGAACCCGCCGGCGATGTAGAGCCGTTCGATCTGGTCGAACGTCAGGCCGAGCGACTGCGTCAGGCTGTCGGCGGCGGCGTAGATGGCTCCCTTGGCGCGGATCAGGTTGTCGACGTCGGCCTGGCTGATCACGATGTCGCGATGGCCACCCGACTCGGCCGCCGAGACGAGCACAAACTCCGGGCGATCGTCTTGTTGGGAGATTCGGAAACGCTTCGGGGTCTGGCTGGTCTGGAATCGGCCCGTGCGGTCGACCACACCCGCGGTAAACATCTCGGCCAGGGCGTCGATCAGGCCGCTGCCGCAGAATCCCACGGGAGGAGAGTCATCGATCGTGGTCACCGAAACGTTCAGCCCTCGCCGGAAGATCCGCACACTGTCGATGGCCCCGTTGGTCGCCCGCATCCCGCAACTGACGGTGGCGCCCTCGAAGGCCGGCCCGGCGGAGGCCGAGCAAGCAACCAGGAACTCCCGATTTCCCAGGACGACTTCGCCGTTGGTCCCGATGTCGAGCAATAGACACAGCTTTTTGGATTGGTACATGCCCGTGGCCAGGATGCCCGCGGTGATATCCCCGCCCACGTAGCTTCCCAGCATGGGCATCGTATAGAGGACGGCTCGTGGATGGATCCGCAGACCGATTTCCGCGGCGCGAATCGGCGGGGGCGAGGTTGTCGCGGGCACGAACGGCGCAAGGCGGATCAGATCGACCTCGAGCCCCAGGAGGAAATGCAACATCGTGGTGTTGCCGGCCGCGACCACACAATAGATGTCGCCGCGCCCGACGCGTGCCCGCTCGATCAATTCGTCGATCAAGGCGTTCACGTCGTGAATGATCATCTCGTGGAGCGTCGTCGCGCCGCCCGGCTGCCGGGCGTGGTTGATGCGGTTGATCACGTCGGCGCCGTATTCGATCTGCGAATTGTACTTGGCCGCCGCCGCGCGTGTCGTGCCGGAGGTCAGATCGACCAGGTGCGCCACGACGGTCGTGGTGCCGACGTCCAAGGCGACTCCAAAGAGGCGATCGGACGTATCACCGCGTTCGACGCACAGGACTTCGCTGGTCTCACCCCGGACGCCCACCGTCGCGGTGACTCGTCCGTCCCAGGTCCACGACCACGAAGCGCGGCTCTGGCGGCAACGGCGGAGCACTCGGGGCAGCTCCCTGGATATTTTCAGGCCCATTTGAAGCGGTCCCGGGCGCCGCTTCACCACGGCTTCCAGCAGTCGATCTTCGTCGGCGGTCGAGTCGTCAAGCGTCGGTTCGGCCAGCGCCAGCGAGATCTTGTCCACCAGAGGTTCGAGCTCGGCGGGCCGATGCTGGCCGCCACGATGGGCAAAATCGCGGAACAGATCGCTATCCTTGACGCCCGCCGCCTGGCTGTCCAGCCGTGACTCGGGCGGGACTTCAACGACCACATTGCTCCGAGGAACCACCCTGCACGCCAGGACGTAACCGCGACGAATCTCATCGCGAGTGAGAAACTCCGTCGACTCGCCCAGGACTTCGCCCTGGCGGACGATCACGCGACACTTACCGCAGATGCCCTCCCCGCCACAGACCGCCTCCACGTAGACGTTCGCCTGCCGCGCGGCGTCCAGCAGCGTTTTGCCCTCCTCGACGGTCGTTTCTCGCCCGTCCGGAAGAAACTTTACCTTGTAACGGACCATGATGGGCAGCGCCTTGTCCCGCCAGGGAAACAGTCTCAAACTACAGACAAAGGATGAAACCACAGATGAACACAGATAAACACAGATGGTTTTTGCGAAACGGCTCAGCCGAATGTCAGATGTGTGAGAGATAGGGAAAACGGGAAAAAGGAAAAAGGGGAATTATCTTTTATGGGCAACTGTTGCCAAAGGTTTCTGATCCTCCCGATGCATCGGGACCGGGGTACTTCCCCTTTTCAGTAGTTCCAAGCTTTATTGAAACCCGGCATTGTCATCCTGAGCGTAGCGAAGGATCTGCGCAGCGAAGAATCTCCTTGACCATCGAGATCCTTCGCTACGCTCAGGATGACCTGCTGCGGTATTAGCCAGCCAAACTTGGAACTACTGATTTTTCCCTTTTCCCATTTTCCCTTCTTACACAAAATGGCTTTGCTGTTGTCCTATCCGTGTTTATCTGTGTCCATCTGTGGTTTCAAAATCTTAGCAGTGTGTATCTGTGGTTCCAACTCAATCGCGGCCGCGTCGATTTCAAACGGCCTTCCATTGGTTCTTCAGATAACTCGGCAACCCGGAGGCCTCCTTCGGACCGATCAAGACCGACCAGCCGGATTCATCCTCGACACCGGCCGAGAGCACCGCGACAAAACCGGGGAGCAGCAGCTTTTTGTGGGACAGCTTCCCTTCGATCTCCGACTTCTTCAATGCCTGCGAGATGGTCTCGGCGTTGAACTTGTCGGACGCCCACGCCGTGAGCACGGAGGTTCCCTCGGTGTCGACCGAAAGAATGTAGGCCGGCACGCGACTCGCCTCCACCTCGCCCTCCACTGAATAATAGCTCAACGAAAAGTTGGTCGTCACCAAGACCGGGGAGTCGGCACTCACCTCACCCACCTCGTAGAGCTTGGGCTCAACCGCCACGGGTTTCTGTGGGTCGGTGTAGATGTCTTGCCGCGTGGCGAGCACGGGCAGGAGTTGCCACGGCTCCGCGGCGTCGGTCACGACGATGCCAGCGTACTTGGCTACGTAAGTGCTTGCTTCGACCGCTTGCATCGTCGGATCTTCTTCGGCGGTAAAGGCGATCGTCGGATATCCCAACGGGCGGAAGTTCTTTAGCGACAGACGCCGGATGGTCGTCAACGCTTCCAGGGTCGGCTTCAGACCACGGGTGCCGGGGTCCAACACGATCTCTTCCACGCCCGCCGAGGTAATCTTGGGCGTCAGCTCGGCCAGGGCCTCGAGCCCGTCGGCGCGGACCGCCAACGGACACCCCTCGTCCTTGGCCACCCGGGCAGCGTCTTCCGCCTCAGCCGGATCGGAAATGTAAAGAAGCGGTTTCTGTCCCGAGACGGCTTCGGCCGCTTTCTTGAGATTCGCGGCCGTGGCCGACATCAAGACGCAGGGCAGGCCGGACTTCTCCGCGGCGAGTTTTGCCGCCGAGGCAAAGCGGGCCGGATCGCCCGACTGGTTGTCCACGGCCACCAGATCGACGCTCACCTGGGTGCCGACCCGCTCCATAACCAGCTTTCCGATGGTTTCGGCCCGCTCGGCGATCGCCGCTTCGTCCAACGTGTCGGAGACCGTGACGGCGATGGCCGTGGGGCGGTGGAACTTTTCCTCGTGGCGGAAGAGTTGCGTCTCGTTGCCGATCTTGATCTCGTGCTCATCGGTGCCGATGGTCACGAGTTGAATGGGCGGGCGGGAGGCCGACTCGAGTGCCGCCTTGCCCTCGTCGGTGACGTGCGGACACGCGTCCAGCGAGACCTGTTTGGTAGCCATCTTCATGGCAAAGGCCAGGCACGTGGGAAAACCGCAATCCTTGCAGTTGGTCTTCGGCAGTTGTTTGTAGATCTCAAGGCCTGAAAGAGCCATCGTTTGTCCTTTCGCATTATTGAGCTGTTCACTGACGTCGAATTTCAGTAGTTCCAAGTTTGGCCGGCTGACACCTCAGCGGGTCATCCTGAGCGTAGCAGCAGGTCATCCTGAGCATAGCAGCAGGTCATCCTGAGCGTAGCAGCAGGTCATCCTGAGCGTAGCGAAGGATCTCGATGGTCAAGGAGATTCTTCGCTGCGCTCGGAATGACAACGCCGGGGCTCAATAGAACTTGAAACTGCTGAGGGTCAGAAAAACAAAGAATACCAAAGATAATAGACGGCTTCAACCGGCTCCCGACCGCCTGGGGCGTAAAAAAACGGGTCGCGCAGGGCAACGGCGGGCTCCGCTACTCGACGCTCTGGGCTCCCGAAGCTCCAAAGTGCACAGCGCGACCGCCGGAAACTCGGCATTTTCCGTGTTCCCGGTCCAATCGCCCTATCCTCGGAATTCAGATGTCAGGAGATCATCATCTCCAACCCCGTGGCAGGATGACCTACCTTGGCCAGGTGTTCTGCCACTTCCTCTTCGGTCGAGGCGTCCTCTTCGGTGGCGATCTTTTCCAACAGGTCGGGCTCGCCGATCCGCTCCGCTTCCTTCTGCAAACGCTCCCGGACGTCCTCGAGCAGGGACTTGGGCATCCAGACAAGCCGCTTGGCGCCGCCGTCGGCCGAGAGGAACTTGGGGCTGGAAAGGTAAAGTCGACCGACGCCCACGAAGCCGGGCGTCTGCGCCCCGCCACCGGTGACCGAAGCCAAATCGCCGAAGGTCATGCCGCAGGGAGTCAAGCCGGAGTATTCACGGTTGACGACCATCACGCCGTTAGCCAGCGGAAGTATCGCCACGATGCACTCGAAGCAGCCACAACTGGTCATCGGCGCCTCGAGCAGGCTGTACGCGCAGAACCGCTCGACCTTGTGGTTGGAAAACTGGTAGACGAACTTGTTGACGCCTTCCCATTCGCCCAGGACGTGGTCGATGGTGCGGCCTTTGGCGATGGGCTGGTTGGGGCCCGTCGGATTGATCTCGAAGTTCGCCCGGCCGTCGAGCCAGTTGTAGGCTCCGCAGAGCCCGAGGCGCTGCGGCGTGATCACGCATACGTGGTCCGGAGCGTAGCTCTGGCAGATCGTGCAACTGTAGAAGGTGTCGACCGACTCATCAGTCATGTCGGCGATGCGGTCGTCGCGGAGGTGGAAGGCCTCAACGGCCTCCTTGACCTTGGCGTCGACCGACTCGGGCACGGTGCTGATGCGCACGGCCACCTTGTCGACGATGCCGCCGTATTCGTCGTGCAACTTGGCGTAAAGGATCGTTCCCAGGTGCTCAAGCCGCATTCCGGCCGCGAAGGCCTTTTTGCTGATGCGGCACCAGATCTGGTCGCGCTGGCCGGTGTGCATGAATCCCATGGCGTTGCTGAGCCAGCGGTGGATCTGACGTTCGAGGATCCCCTCGAAATCGGTTTGCATCTTGCGGCCCGCGACGAGGACTTCGATCGCAAGCGGCAGCGCGCCGCCCTCCTCGATCGAATCGATGTCGGGTCCCTCCACCTGGATGTCGTTGTCCTTGACCTTGTCGCCGTCGACCATGTGGACGTACTCGACGGCACTGGAGTACTTGTATCCGAACTGGACGTGCATGTCGTCCTTGCGGACCCGTTCACCCTCGAAGGCCGCCGCGTAGCCGACGGGAATGTCGATCTTTTCGATCTTCACCTTCACGGCCCGGGTATCGATGCAGGTCGGCACGATCTGCTCGGCGTCGGTTTGAACCACGATTTCCTCGCGGATGGTGACACCGGTGGGACGAATCTCGGGAGTCGTATCCGAGTCGGAGACGACCGGGTAGCCCATCAGGATCGCGCCGGCACCCAGGGAATACCAGTCGTCGGGAATCTCGCCGAACGTGATCCCGAACGCGTGGATACGTGCTTTCGTATAGTCCAGACATGCCCGCGACTGGCCCCGTTTGTGATTTCCGAACGTTAAGGCGCTGCGGATCGACCAATTCAAAACATAGATGCTGTCGATCGAATCGGGGCCGACGGGCACGACGTACAGGTCCCAGCATTCTTGCAGCGGCGCGTCTTCCTTGAACACGCCGCCCTCGACCATCTGTTCCCGCGCGGTGTGGCCCTCGCGGTTGGCGCAAAGAAACGTAAGAATGCTGCGGCTCTGGAGATCGCGCACCGTCCTGACGGCGATCTCCGTCGTGGGCGCCGGGCCGAGGATCAATGCGAATCCCGGCATTCGACCGTCGACGAGTTGGATGCCCAGCTCGCGCATGATCGTGTCGGAGATGAATCCCTGCCAGCCGGGTGGAGTTTGATACCCGTTGCAGGTTCGCAAGGCGACCATCGCCTCGGTAGCGAGCATGCTCGCCGCGCCGGCGTCCAGCCCATGGCCCAGGTAGGGAAGCCACATGTCGTCCGTCGGTATCGGGCGAAGCAGCTCCCGGGCATGGGCGACCTGCGGCTGGAGATCACCCAACTTCTTGACTTCGAGTCCCATCAGGGCGAAAGACATCGGCAGGCAGTAGGAGGTCTGATTCCCCCAGCCGATCGGTTGGTCGGGACCGTACTGGGCGATTGCTTTCTCCAGGCCCTCCTCGGCCTGGCTCACCCATTCGTGCGCGCCTCGAATCACCTGCGTAAAAACCTGCTTTGACATGAGAACACTCTCCACTGGGGGTTATCATCTTCTGGTCACAACCTTGCGGGCCGTATTTGCTTGTCGGAACGTGTTTTGAAAATGGTTGTAGTTCTTCCAAAGGGTGCCACTGCTGGCTTGCCCAGCAGTGTTTTTCCCGGGAAATTCGCTTCGCACTGCTGGGCAAGCCAGCAGTGGCACCGTTTTCAAAACACGTTTTCAGTCTTCGATCCTCGCCGGGCCGGGGCAACTGCCGACGGCGGAGCCGATCGCTTCGCCCACCGGCATCGGGCGCGCCGCGCGGGCGCTCTGCGATGCCGTCTTCGGGGCGTAGGGCACTTCATACATCGGCGGCGGAAGCCCAAGGTCCGCTCGCTTGCGGTCAATGTGGTCGATCATCATGTAGGCGGCCTTCACCGGGTCGGCCTCGAACGCCCACGTGGCGCCGAAATGGTCTTCCAGGGTTCTCGTGAGGAACTCAACCACGAAGTCGCTCCCTTCAACCGGTAGCGGTTGGCCGATCACCACCGAGATGCCGCTGGCCACGAAGTACATTCCAATGGCAATGGCCTTCTCACTCATCCACTCGGGAGCCGCTCCGGCCACGGGCAGCTTGTCGAAGGAGTCGCCGATTCCGTCTTCGGCGGCCATTTCGGCACGGGCCGTGAGGATCCGCGTCTTGTCCACGCAACTTCCCGCGTGGAGAACCGGCGGGATCCCCACCGCCCGACAGACCTCCTGAAGCCCGCGGCCCGCGTGTTTCTCGGCCGCCTCGGGCGCCGGGAGCCCCCCCTTGCCGCCCGGATTCACCCGGCAGGGGCCCATGAAACAATTGCGGCAGCAAAGGCCCTCGCGGCCGAAACGGCACTGCGCCTTCTGGGCATCGAGGCGATCCCATACCGTCGGCACCCCGACCCGGGTAGCGACCTGGAGCATCTCCAGTGAAGCGGGATCGACCGAACGCTGCTTCTTCTCAGCCTTGACCTCAGCCATGTATCGTTTCCTTGTTGAAAGTCAGTCGTTCCAAGTTCTATTGAGGCCCGGCATGGTCATCCTGAGCACAGCGAAGGATCTGCGCAGCGAAGGATCTGCGCAGCGAAGAATCTCCTTCCCGGCGCGCCGGGATCGAGATCCTTCGCTACGCTCAGGATGACCTGCTGCGGTATCAGCCAGCCAAACTTGGAACTACTGAAATTACCATCCCCTCAAGTAGCGCAGTCATGTTCTCATACATATTCCTATACATGCTCCAGCATTCTCTCCAACTTCTCCCCCACCGCGTCGACCGCCGCGCCAAAGTCGCGATCTTCGACGAAAACCGTACGCCCCTCGAGATCGGCGCGGACCAGCTCCTCGCAGTAAGGAAGCACCCCAATAATCTCCTGGCCGGCCAGGGCGCGCGAGAGAACCTCGCGGTCTTCCGGGTTGCGAACCCGGTTTATGACGACCAATGTGCGGCCGATGCCAATATCGCTTGCCAACTCTCCGACTCGTCTGGCCGTGTGAACACTCCTCAACCCCGGCTCCACAACGGCGATCAAGGCATCGACTCCCTTGGCCGACGCGCGACCCATGTGCTCCAGCCCGGCCTCCATGTCCAGAATGACGTCGTCGTCCACGCGCAACAGCAGGTGTTGCAGGAGCGCTTTGAGCACGGCTCCCTCCGGGCACATACATCCCTTTCCGCCCGACTCCACGGTTCCCATGACCAGGAGTCTTACTCCGTCGGCGTCGACCGAAAACCGATCGGGCAGATCGTCGACCTTCGGATTGAGCTTGAACATCAACCCCATCCCTTCGTCGATGGCATCGGTCCGCTCGAGGATGAGCTGGCGCATATGGGCGATCGGTTCCGGCTGAACGTCCTCGGCGACCCCCAAGGCGGAGGCGAGATTGCCGTCGGGATCCGCGTCGACGGCGATCACCCGCCGGGCCCGGTCGGCCAGACGCCGTGCAAGAACGGCCGCAAGCGTGGTCTTGCCCACGCCACCTTTACCTACAATAGCGAACTTCATCCGCTCGATCCCGCAAGCTGCAGATACGAGAAACGGGAGACGCAAGAGGGCGGTTGCAATCGATCAAGGGTTGCCAATCAGCATTGGAGGAACGTGAAGCGGGCAGGGCACTACGAGATCCGGGTTCGACGGGTCCAGTGGAGTCCTCGCTGCGCCGAGAATCATCAAATTCAGTAGTTTCAAGTTCCATTGAGACCCGGCATTGTCATCCTGAGCACAGCGAAGGATCTACGTAGCGAAGAATCTCCTTCCCGGCGCGCCGGGATCGAGATCCTTCGCTACGCTCAGGATGACCTGCTGCGGTGTCAGCCAGCCAAACTTGGGACTACTGAAACTGCCGTTCCACTTGACGGTGACACGTGGGAAAATCGCCTCGGGCAACACGTGGTTCCCTCAACTTGACTACTCAGCCGACCGAAGTCATCTGGCGATCAGCCGGAAGCTGGGAAGGATGTAAAATTCAGAAAGACTCATCTTGGCGATTTGGGTAAGCCAAAACAAAAACAAGACCTGTCGCTAAACTTATCTCTCTACCTAACTTACGGCCCGCTTCACTTGGCCAGAATGTCACCTTACAATATTGGACAATTCTGAGAATGTCAAGCATGACAGACTCAGCAAACTATTTCCAGTAGGAAACCTCCTTATCTTTGGGGGGCAAATCACCAACGGATGGATGATCCGAGAGCCGACGGTTGGGTGGGACTGGCCGTAGCCGCCGCTTCTCGATTCCCTGTGGACGCTTGCCGTCGGCGTTATACTTTAGCGGCGCCGGTCGTGTGCCGCTTAGCCATTGAGGATCGCACCCGACCCCCTTATCTTGGATTGTAACTGATGCGTTGCCCGGGTCAAGACAGGCGGTATTGGAAGGGAGACGCGGTCTACCAGATCGCTTGTCCGAGGTGTGGATCGGCGGTTGAGTTCTTCAGGGACGAGACTCGCGGCCGTTGCGGAAAGTGCGGCCACGCTTTTCGAAATCCCAAAATCGCGCTGGACTGCGCGGATTGGTGCGGCTATGCCGAGCAGTGCTTGGGTGTGGCTCCCGGTCGCAAGCCCACGGCGACCGATCCGACCGGCGCGTCGGGCAAACGCTTGCTCGATGCGGCCGAGCGGATGTTTGGGGCCGATACCGCCCGAGCGGAGCAAGCCATGCTGGTGTTTCAACATGCCTGGGAGCTTCTGGCCAAAGAGCCCTGTGATGCCAGGATCGTGCTGGCGGCGTCGCTGTTCATCGAACCGAAGAAACGCTCGACCGAACGTTCCGATCTTGATCCGGCCACCGTAGGCGATCGCTCCGCCAAACTGCCCGAGGTGACGCAGGCACTAAGCCGAGTTGGTTTTGATGAACAAACCGCCGGGCGAATCTGTGAAGTCATTGCCGGTTACGACGCCGGGGAGGAGCGTCACTGGATCGAGTTCAAACTTCTCTGCGATGCTGCTACATTATCAATACTGACCGCAGAACAATCGCGTGGTGATCTCGACAAGCTGGAAATCGCGCTTCGCAGCACGTTGAAGACCACCGCAGGCAAGCAGAGAGCCCGAGACCTGTTCGGCACGTGATGGAAATGCCAATATCAGTGGTTCCAAGTTTGGCCGGCTGATTCCGCAGCAGGTCATCCTGAGCGTAGCGAAGGATCTCGATTGTCCAAGGAGATTCTTCGCTGCGCAGATCCTTCGCTGTGTTCAGGATGACCATGCCGGGTCTCAATAGAATTTGGAAATACTGAATGTCGCGGTGCTTCAGGATAGCTCGGGCCGCGGATATCGGATCATTGTTTTTTGGGGGAGGCATCAGCCGTGACCGGTGATTCTCATGCGTCTGGAGGTTTTCGGCGGCCCAAGCCACAGGAGAATTACCAGGTGGCGACCGAACGGGCTTTTGCGCGTCTTTGCGACCAGTCGGCCGAACAACTCCGCTGGTTGGGAGCGGTTGCGCACGAAAGCGACTGGCAATTGCCGGTCTTGAATGAGACCTTCGAAGTGCGAGGATCGTCAAAGGAAGTGGTTACCCTGGCCGGTCGGGAGGTCGGCCCGGCCTGGCGGATTCTTGCGCTGCACTATCTGGGCGTGACGCTTCGTCCCGATCGAGTGCCGCCACGGATTACGTTCGACGATCTGGCGACCGCGCGATCGTACGGAGACGTCTACCGTGGA
>Ga0315543_1001081_pt1 | contig 30764 bp, 30 predicted proteins | sample SalMarSW160210MG_2_FD_203098 | JGI IMG/M metagenome (GOLD analysis project Ga0315543, IMG submission 203098) | Salt marsh sediment microbial communities from the Plum Island Ecosystem LTER, Massachusetts, United States - Salt Marsh Sediment SW1601-210 ... | reverse complement strand
AGCAATGAATGCGGTAATGATACCGAGTCCAAGCCCAATTACATCAAGGTGAAGCCTGCTCCACAAGCTGACTTCTCCGCCAATAACACCAGCCCCTGTGTGGACACCCCGGTTAACTTCACCGATAACTCCACCGGCAGTCCCACTTCCTGGAGCTGGGACTTCCCAGGAGGCAGCCCTTCAAATGCCTCAGGAGTGGGCCCTCACACAGTAACCTACTCCACCGCCGGTAACTACACCGTCAACTTAACTGTGAGCAATGAATGTGGTAATGATACCAAGACCGAGCCCAATTACATCACGGTAAAGGCCACCCCCACAGCAGCCTTCAGTCGCACTCCCGCCAGCGGCTACGCTCCCTTAACGGTTAAGTTCACCGATTTATCCACAGGGGATCCCACCACCTGGAGCTGGGACTTCCCAGGAGGCAGTCCTTCAAACGCCTCAGGGCAGGGACCTCACACAGTAACCTATAGCAGTGTCGGGACTTACACCGTGAACTTAACGGTGAGCAATGACTGTGGCAGTAATAATGCGACCGCAAAAGTGAAGGTTGTTAAACGTATTATTCACGGTGGTGGTGGCGGCGGTGGCGGAGCTCCCTGTTATCTCGACATAGACATGCTGGGTAATATAACCAGGGTAAAAATTACATGTACTACCAGCAGAACTCTGGAAGACAAGGTGGCACCTGACTTTAACAACACCAACTTCCTGGAGATTGACTATGGCACCACGGTGATTTGCGAGGAGCTTGGAGAGGCGCCAGAAGCACTATTGATGAGAGTGGCAAATCAATCACCGCCAGTACCATATGGTTCAGCGCTAGTCACTCCAGTTTATAACTTTACGGGCAACTATGGCTATAACTGGCTAAAATGTTGTTCAGGCGTTACCTTCGGCCAGAATGTCACAATAGTACTGGACTACGACCCCAATGAGCTACCCGAATCTACTGCTTCGCTGGCCGTTGCCTACTATGATACTGAACAGGGCAGGTGGGTTAATTCACCACCCGACATAGGTCGCGTAGCTGAGGTTGGTAAGGCAACTGGTCTGATGAACCACTTCAGCACAGTCGCTATAATAGCAGAACTTGCCCCCGCTCCCGCACCGGCCAGTTTTGTGGGGAGCGCCTTAAATATTGAGCAAAGCCCGAAGGTATGGAAGAACATCTTCGTGGGAGTGACAGGAGAGGATATTACCATCACCGCTAATGTAGCCAATAACGGTGGTGAAGAAGGCACTTATATTGCTGAGCTGAAGTTAAATGGAGAAACGGTAGATACCAAGGAAGTGACACTGGGTCCGGGACAGAGCGAGCAGGTAACCTTCACCTTGTCCGGAATAGATTATGGACAGTATGAGGTAGAAGTTGCCGGGTTGAGCGGAGAGTTCACAGTGTTACGAACTATCGACTGGTTGTCCATCCTTGGCATAATACTCGGTGTTGGCTTGATTATCTGGGCAGTGATTTGGGGCAGGAAAAGGTGGAAGAAACGGCCGCCACAGCCAGCACAGAGTGAATAACCAGGCTCCTGGCTCGGTTATTCCTCCCTTCCTTGATTATCCTGAATAGCCTCACTGCCCCAAGGCAGTGAGGCTATCTTGTTAAATCCAATAGCTTCTGATGAACTTTGCCATTGGAAAATAGAAGGTCACCAGTCTGTAACTTCCAGGGACTGCCTTGAAAGTCGGTAACCTCGCCACCAGCTTCCCGAATCAATAAAACCCCCGCGGCAACATCCCATGGCTCAATTCTGGTAGTGAAGTAAGCCTCTCCTTTGCCAGCAGCCACCCAGGCTATTTCCAGGCCAGCTGACCCAAGCTTTCGCATATCCATAACATAGGGGTAAATCCCACACACGAGTTTGCCTGTCTTTGATCGATTCCTTTCCCCTCCTTCGCAATAGAGAATATAACTCTGGCTGAGGTCTGCTATATCAGACACTCGAATTCTCCTTCCGTTCAAATAGGCGCCCTTGCCCTTTTCGGCAAAATAAAACTCATCGATTGCCGGGGCGTAAGTTGCCCCCAAAAGGAGCTCATTTTTATGCATTAAAGCTATACAGACGCAAAAGAAAGGGTTGAAGTTGGCAAAATTGCCCGTGCCGTCCAGAGAATCTACAATCCACAGCCAATCAGGGTCGCCCTGAAGAAAACCGCTTTCCTCGGTTAGCAAACTGTGATGGGGATAATGCCTTTTGATTTCAGCGATGATTAACCTATCTACATCCTTGTCATATCTGATAGATGCCTCTTTAGCTGTGCTTCGCAAGGCGAATAAAGAGGAATCCTGCCGAAAATGCTTCATTAAGACATCGCCTGCCTTCCTGGCTAAATCCTCCATGAAAATCTTCATTTGCTCTGGTTATTCTATCACCCGCTGCTCAAAACAGCAGCAAACAATATCAAAAATCAAAGATTAGAAAGCAAAACTACAATTCAAAAGGCAAGAATACTTTCATTTCTAAACTTTGCTCTGTCATTTTGCATTTTGACTTTTGGCTTTCTTTGAGGTATCACCCAGCTACGTGAACTACATTAAGCCTCCCGGAATGAGGTAAAATGTGGGAGAGGTCGAGTTCAGGTCGTTACACTGGATAAAGTAGTAAGGGAGGTTAAAGGCAAAATGGCAATAGCACAGATAAGCATTATTCCCTTAGGGACAAAAACTCCTTCGGTAAGCAAATATGTAGCCCGAGCGGTCAAAGTTTTACAGCAAGAAAGTGATATAAAGTACCAGACAACCTCAATGGGGACGATTATAGAGGGCAAACTGGATAAGATTTTAGCTGTGGCAGAGAAAATGCACGAGGGAACTTTTAACACAGAAGTTACCAGAGTGATAACCATCATCGAAATTGATGACCGTCGCGACAAAGCTTCGAGCATGAAGGGCAAGACGAACTCACTGATGACGGAGCTAGAGCATTAGAAATGCCCGCTTACCCGAATCGACAATGGGTATGAGACAGCCCTTGTTCAAAGCGGCACTTTAGCAAGAACCAGGGCACAAGCGGCTACCGGAAAAACACTGCTATTTTTTGAGGCCGGCGATGAATTCGTCAATGGACATAGCAGCCATGGTCATCGTTTGAAGTGTGCCCCTCGCCCCCAATGCAATTGCCACTCTGGACACCGCTTCAGCGCTTGGAGCTTCCAGAATGTTCACAAAGTCATATGGCCCGAGAAGAGCAAACTGGTTAATTAGCTTAACCCCCCGTGCCTCGACCTCCTTGTTGACGTCCTTGATTCTTTCCGGTTTGTCCTGGAGGGTCTTCCTTCCCTCATCAGTAAGAGTAGTCAACATCACAAATACAGCCATTTCTTACCTCCTCTTTTACTTTTTTTACTTAATACCCCGAGCCAATCCCCATTGCGCTTCTTTTTGTGTAAAGACTAATTATAGCATCTAAATTCACCTGGCTCAATCAAGACCGCTCTTTAGCTGGCGAAGATAACTTTCGTAGACGCAGCAGTCATAGGAATGGGATACCTCGGCGCTGCCGATGAGGTATATATTCCGGTATATGCGAAACGGCTCATCCATTGCTTTGCTCCCTACCTAAAGAAAAAGCCTGAACATTGCTCACTCTTGCCCAGGTAAAAACTACATAAATTTGCCGGGATAACGGGCGATAAATGAAGGATTAAGGGCCTGTTTTGATTATCGCCTTGAAGAACAAGTCCCAAACCTCGGAGTACCAGGTGCCCCAGTCCTCGGGGTTGCCCCCAGTTGAAACATAGCGGGTCCCGTCAGGATAGGAAGCACCGTCGCTATTGCCATGACAACCATAGTTGTGACCCGAGATGGGGTTGCTTACATAGCAAGTGCAATAATATGTCCCCGGGGTGACGTAGGTTTCCAAGTTGAAGTTAAATATCTGCCACCCTCCGTTGCCGGCAGTGAAGCCATTGATAGAGGCGCTCTGTAACACGCTGCCGCTGGCATCCCTGAGGTCACAAACTATTATATCCCCGCTATTACTAGAGCTAGAACTGGTGAGATATATCTGGAACTGGTGGAAGAAACCTGCCTCGGTTACCTGGAAGCTTTGTCCCTGGCCGACATTAACATAGCCAGGACTTGCGCCAAACCAAGCGCTGGCAGTCCCTGCAAGCTGGCTTATCGTTAAGGTCCCTGTTATCTTCGGCTCCACACTGAAAGTCCTGATAGCACTCCACGGACTCCACAGCCCGGCATTATTTTGAGCCCTTACCTTCCATGTCCAGTTATCGAGGTATCCATGCGTAATCGCCCCCCCAACTATCTCCGAGTATTCGGAATCGGTGACAGAAGCATTGATCACTGGTGAACCGGCACCTTCATGTATCACATAAATCTGATACCCTGCAATGCCGCTTTCCGGGTCTGAGGAGTCGTTCCAATTAAAAGACCACGCTTCATCGGGCTGAGGCAGGGTAGCACCCTCAGCCGGAGAGGTAAGGACTGGTGTACTTGGCGGCGTGGTGTCTTCTTCCACTGTGATTTGAACAGTGGCGTTCACGCTTCCAGCCTCGTTGGTAGCTGCCAGGGTATAAATGGTGGTTTCACCCGGAGATACATGTCTGGTGCCGCTGAGAGCCACATTGCCTACGCCCTGGTCTATGCTCACTGTTGCCGCTCCAGTCACCTCCCAACTCAAGGTGGAGGTTCCTCCAGGATTAATTGCGCCCGGGTCAGCATCAAAAGAAAGGATGACTGGTTTTGGTATTGCCTCAGTGACTATGACATTGGCGGTGACATTTGCAGACCAGGCACCATTGTTATCCTGGGCTCTAAAGGAGATAGTATGGCTCCCAACTGAGAGCGATGAAGTGGTGAAAGAGGCAGATGTGCCAATCTCGCCATCACTGCTCGATGTCCATCTATAAGCAACCACAGTGCCATCGCTGTCAGTGCCGTGACCGGTGAAAGCTACTGCCTCCCCCTGTGTCGCCTCACCGGGCACAATGGAATCTATATACGCAGTAGGGGCTTGGTTCAGTGCACAGCCAGAAATGACTATTGCCATTATTAACAAAACGGGTAGGAGAGCGGCAATCCCCTTGTTACTTAGTTTTCTCTTCATGGCTTACTTCATCAGTATAGGAAGGGCTAATTACCCTGTTATTTGATTACCATCTTCGGCTCTACGTTGAAAGTCCTGATAGCACTCCACGGACTCCACAGCCCGGCATTATTTTGAGCCCTTACTGTCCAGGTCCAGTCATGGAGGTCCATATACCAAATCTCCCCCCCTAATATCTCCGAGTATTCGGAATCGGTGACAGAAGCATTGATCACTGGTGAACCGGCACCTTCACGTATCACATAAATCTGATACCCTGCAATGCCGCTTTCCGGGTCTGAGGAGTCGTTCCAATTAAAAGACCACGCTTCATCGGGCTGAGGCAGGGTAGCACCCTCGGCCGGAGAGGTAAGGACTGGTGTACTTGGCGGCGTGGTGTCTTCTTCCACTGTGATTTGAACAGTGGCGTTTACGCTTCCAGCCTCGTTGGTAGCTGTCAAGGTATAAATGGTGGTTTCACCCGGAGATACGTCTCTGGTGCCGCTGAGAGCCACATTGCCTACGCCCTGGTCTATGCTCACTGTAGCCGCTCCAGTCACCTCCCAACTCAAGGTGGAGGTTTCTTCAGGATTAATCGTGCCCGGGTCAGCATCAAAAGAAAGGATGACTGGTTTTGGTATTGCCTCAGTGACTATGACATTGGCGGTGACATTTGCAGACCAGGCACCATTGTTATCCTGGGCTCTAAAGGAGATAGTATGGCTTCCAACTGAGAGCGATGAAGTGGTGAAAGAGGCAGATGTGCCAACCTCGCCATCAATGCTAGATGTCCATCTATAAGCAACCACAGTGCCATCGCTGTCAGTGCCGTGACCGGTGAAAGCTACTGCCTCCCCCTGTGCCGCCTCACCGGGCACAATGGAATCTATATACGCAGTAGGGGATTGGTTCAGCGCACAGCCAGAAATGACTATTGCCATTATTAACAAAACGGGTAGGAGAGCCGCAATCCTCTTGTTACTTAGTTTTCTCTTCATGGCTTACTCGGGCAGTATAGAGAGGAGCTAATAAGATGTCAATACTGTGTCTAAGAATTCCTACTAATAAGGGGGAGCTTCATAACTCCCCCTCTATATTCTGCGTGTAAACCAATCCTTAAAAATGCTCAGCTTATACCTGTTTTCCTTCTTATCTAGAACCTAAGGAGTTCCGTAATTTTGAACCAACAATTTATACACGGCGCTAGCGCCAGCATTTCCAGTAGCATCTTTTAACGGTCCCGTTGAACTCCAATCCATAACATGCGCACCAACTTGATTTATTCCACTTGTGAGGTTTGTTTTATTATTGCTTACTTCAAACGCATCTTTAAATATTTTTCTGCCATATCTTGCCAAACCTTTTATACCCGGCACCATCATTAGTTTAAAGTTTCTCATATCCGAAAACTCATTTGGCCACAAATTACTTACTTCATTCCAGTAGCTTCTTATCAGAATATAGAACTGACTGTATACTGCCGGTTCAGTCATATTTGCAGCTATGAATCTCTTGCCCCCCACTAATGAAGATACACTTGTTTTTAACGTCCGCAAAGTAATCAAATATACTTGCCCAGTTATATTTCGTCCTTCCATATTTACTTTTTTATAGAAACAACTACCCACATCTCTACTCATATCAAACGCCCAATGTACTTCTGGTGCTTCAAATGGACTTTGAGACAACTGAATAATTGCATCTACTAGAGATGTGCTAATCTTTTTCTGCTTATCGTTTATTGTTTTAAAAATAATCGCCTCTTGAGTTCTATCAATCCCCGGAATTATGCAAACTGTTACATATTTATCGCTATTACCCATTTCACCCAGTCTATGCTGACAGTCCACCTGGCTGAAGGCTCTTCTCCATTTAAACACTTGACCCTGTATTGTTTCTGTCCGTTGTTCGTTATAATCAACAATTAATTCTCCAAATTTGCTACCGTTTGATACTGGTACAAAATTATATGTAACTTTGTCTGCTTCACCCTCTACTTCTTCGTTATCTCGTATAGCTAATATTGACTCCGGCCAAAAAGCATCACTTTTCTCTGCGTATATAGCAGCCTCACCACTTCTTTCCTCATTAAAAGGACGCTGATATCCCATCAGGTTTACTTCCTCATCGTAGAAGTCTATCCACGTTGCAGGTTCTAAATCACAAGCCTTAACACTTCCGCGATATACTTTGTAACCAAGACAAACATCTTCTACAACCTTTATTCTAATTTGCGCCATTGACCCTGCCTCCTCCCCTTAAACTTACCGTTATTATAATCTGCATCATCAACGCTATGACAATGATATACCCAGGCTTAGCTTAATCTTTGCCTCTAACATTGCCACAAAGTTATCCATTTTTGGCGTTGGTTGCTTTGTAAAAGTGGAATAAACTAAACTTATCTTTAGGCACCGAAAAGGAAATCCCATCTTCGGTTGACCCTGCAATGAACCCTTTTTCTATCAGCGCCCTAAGAGCACCCATAAGTATCTTGCTATGTTCTGGATAATCAGTTAGCTCTGATAATTCTTTTAAACTTGTACCCCTGCCACTGCCAATATTGAGATACATCCTCTCAAGTAACTGCGCCTGTAAGAATGGCAGGTTGTTTGGTGACCTAGTTCCAGTTTTATTCTTCCCTGTCTCTTCTACCATTTCTTAAAACACACCCCTGACCCATTCTTGTGAACTTTCACTTACACCCTATCTAATTATACCATACTAATATTTGCCTCCGCATAGAAAAAGCGGAATGTCTGGCAATTTTTTAAAAATGTTAGAAGCTTGCTTTCCTTCTATATCCGACAATTCCAGGAGACTTAAATCAGCTTCAAGTAGAAATAGCTCTCTCCAGAAGCTCTTTTTCCCGAGCTTTCATTTTAGCCTCTTCCTCAGGCTTCTCGTGGTCATAGCCCAGAAGATGGAGTATCCCATGGATAATCAGCAATGTTAGCTCTTGCTCCGTTGAATGCCCCTGCTCTTTAGCTTGTTCCTCAGCTTTAGGGTAAGAAATGATTACCTCCCCCAGATGGGTTATATCATCGGGAGGAGAAACAAAGTCAGCATCGGCTCCATGTTGAGAAAGCATATAAAAGGCGAGCACATCCGTAGGTTCATCCACACCTCGATAGTCCCGATTGAGCCTCTGCACCGTCTTGGAATCGGTGAAAACCAGGCTCATTTCATATGGGGGTGTTATGCTTTCAGCTTTAAGAACTTCCCGAGCTCTGTTTCTTGCCCATTCTTCATCAATGTGACTCTGGAATTTTTTCTCAATGGAAATTCCAATTTCGCCTTCCATATAAGTTATCCAGCTGGCATCATAACAAGTGGAGTGGTTCGTTTCAATGAAGTCTTTATAGTAGAATACCCTTAATGACAGTAACACCGCTCAGAAAGCAATATCTCAGAGTTAAGCAGAGGTATCCCGAGGCTATCGTTTTCTTTCGACTGGGCGATTTCTATGAGACGTTTGACGAGGATGCCAGAGTCGCCTCTCGCGAGCTGGATATCGTTTTAACATCCCGTGGAATGGGCAAAGGGCAAAAAGTGCCCATGGCGGGAATCCCCCACCACGCCATAGATAATTATCTCGCCAGACTTATCAATCGAGGCCATAAAGTAGCCATCTGTGAGCAGCTCACCCCTCCAGGAAAAGGATTGGTGGAAAGGGATGTCATTCGGGTAGTAACGCCAGGCACGGTAATTGAACCTAACCTGCTTGATGCCGCGAAAAATAACTACCTTGTCAGTCTAATCATCGAGGACGAAAGGGCCGGGATAGCTTATGTTGATATAACCACCAGCGATTTTGCCACCACACAGCTTCCCGCCGATAGGGTTTCTTCGGAATTGGAGCGGCTGCAGCCAAGTGAGGTGCTCATCCCTCAAGGTGCTGAAGACTATCAACAATCACCATCTACGGTAACGAAACTCGATGATTACTGGTTTGATTTAGAAATAGCTCAACAAACTCTGCTGGAACACTTTGGTGTGGCTACCCTGGAAGGCTATGGCTGTGCTCATTTGCCTCTGGCTGTAAAGGCTGCCGGCTCGCTAGTCCACTATGTGGCAGAAACTCAAAAGGAGGCTTTGCCTCAGCTAACCAGCCTTGCTACTTACTCTACAGATTCCTTTATGGCTCTTGATGGTCAGACATGTCGTAATCTGGAGCTTTTTCAGGGCGGTAGGTGGGGGGAGACCGCCAACTCCCTGCTCTCCTTGATCGATACCACCAGGACCGCCATGGGAGGCAGACTGCTTAGAGGCTGGCTGGCTCAACCCCTCCTTGACATAGATAAGTTAAATCAACGGCAAGAGGCGGTTAGCTGGTTTTATAACGATAGCTTAGTTCGCCAGAAAACTATGTCCCTGCTGGGAGACATCGCCGATTTAGAGAGGGTAGTGAACCGTGTGAGAGGTGGCAAGGCAATGCCCAGGGAGTTGATAACACTCCGCACAAGTCTGGAAAAGGTAGCTCAACTGAAAGCAACGCTCGATAATTGCCCTGACAAGTCAGTTAGCGAATTAAAGCTCTTCCCCGAGATTATGGATTTAATTGACCGGGCAATTGTTGATGAACCCGGTGACCTTGAACATGGAAACGTCATCAAGGAAGGCTTTTCCAGCGAGCTAGATGAGCTTCGCCACAGTTCAACCAAGGCTAAACAATATTTAGCCAGCCTGGAGCAGAGGGAAAAACAGCGCACCGGGATTAAATCCCTGAAAGTGGGGTACAACAGAGTATTCGGCTATTACATCGAGGTATCCAGGGTAAATCTCAATCTGGTCCCCAAGGATTATATTCGCAAGCAAACCCTTGCTGAGGCGGAAAGGTTCTTCACCCCCGAACTAAAAGAGTATGAATCGCTGATTCTTACCTCACAGGAAAAGATAACCTATCTTGAAACCTCCCTGTTTAACCAGGTTTGCCAGCAGATAGGCGCTAGAGGTGAGCAAATTTTAGCCACCGCGAGAGCTATCGCTCAAATTGACGTGTTTTCCTGCCTTGCTGAAATGGCATCATGCTACCACTACACCAGACCGGAGCTGACCAACGATGATGTCATCGACATTAAAGAGGGACGTCATCCCATGGTAGAGAGAACCTTGGGCAGCGACAATTTTATTCCCAATGATACATATCTATGTAATAACGATAACCAGCTCATCATACTCACTGGACCGAATATGTCGGGGAAATCCACCTATCTCAAACAGGTAGCTTTGACCGTCCTTCTGGCACAAATTGGTAGCTTTGTTCCTGCCAAATCGACGCGAATCGGTATCGTCGACCGTATCTTCACCAGGATTGGTGCTCAGGAAGACTTAGCTGCGGGACAATCGACCTTCATGGTGGAAATGACCGAAACAGCAAACATTTTACATAACGCCACTCCTCGCTCCTTGCTCATTCTGGATGAAATTGGACGAGGCACAAGCACCTATGACGGGCTCTCTATCGCCTGGGCAGTGGCGGAATACATTCACGGAGCACCGAAATTGGGAGCAAAGACTCTGTTCGCCACGCACTACCATGAACTGGTAGAGCTTGCCGGCACCTTGCCCAGAGTGAAGAATTTCAATGTCGCCGTAACTGAGGAAGGAGACAAGGTTATCTTCTTACACAAAATTATCCCTGGAGGCACCGACAGGAGTTACGGCATCCACGTAGCTCAGCTAGCTGGTTTGCCTAAAGCGGTGACAAATCGTGCTCAGGATGTTTTGGTTGACCTGGAAAGCAAGAGCACTACTGGCAAAGGTAAAATTCGAGGTAAAGCAACGGCAGCACAATTCCCACTTTTCACCAAAGATTCTTTATTAGCCGAGGAAATCTTCAAGCTCGACATTGATTCTATGTCTCCCTTAGAAGCCATCACCAAGCTTTATGAACTGAAACGAATGGCGAAGGGAAAATAGCAGGAACAATTTGCTATAATTGCTCTCACGATGGCTAAAGATTACTATCGCATTTTAGGGGTTCTCAGAAAAGCCTCAGCCCAAGAAATTAAGAAAGCTTACCGAAAGCTGGCAATGCAATATCACCCTGACCGCAATCCAGGCAAAGAAAAACAGGCTAACGAAAAATTCAAAGAGATAAACGAGGCTTACGGAGTTCTCGGCGACCCTAAAAAGAAAAAACAATACGACCAGTTTGGCACAGTAGGCGAAATCGGCGATATCTTTGGCAGCCGCTCCACCCGAACCACTTTCGAAGATTTAATGAAAGATTTTGGTGGAGAGGGGCTTGGTTTCGGCTTCCTCGATGATATATTCGGCGACCGATTAAGGGGAACAGGATTCTCTTTCAGAACTTTTGGCAGACGTGGCGGGACAAAATTTGAAGCCTGGCCTGGAGAGGAAATTAACCTCGAGGAAATATTCGGGCAAACCAGAAAGCCTCACCGCCAGGATGTCCGTTATCAACTCAGCATTACCCCGAAGGAGGCTTCTCAGGGAACAAGGAAAATTCTAACCAGACATGAAAAGAGATTGGAGGTCAAGATTCCTTCAGGAGTGAAAACGGGCAAGATGGTAAAACTGCGTAATGCCCGCCAGATAACCGATGGCGTGCCCGGAGATATCCTGATCCAGGTCATAGTCAAATAAGAATGAAAAATGACTGTAGAGTACAGCCAGTGGCTCGCCAAAAATAAATCATGCAAGCATTAGTGCAGCAAGTTACCAATGCTTCGGTAACCGTCGGCAATAAAACGGTTGGAGAGATCGGGCAAGGCCTGGTGGTCCTTCTCGGTGTAGCCAGGGATGATTCACAAGAAGACGCCCGCTACCTGGCAGCTAAAGTAGTAAACCTGCGCATCTTCTCCAACGAAGCAGGCAGATTTTCACTTTCAGCGCTGGAAGTGAAAGGGGAAATTCTGGTAGTCAGTCAATTCACCTTATTGGCTGATACACGGAAAGGAAGACGCCCCAGCTTTACCGAAGCAGCTCCTCCCGATAAAGCCAGGGAACTTTATGAGTTCTTCGTTGAGCAAGTTCGCTCCCTGGGGCTTAAGGTGGAAACGGGGGTTTTCCAGGAATACATGCTGGTAGATATCCACAATGATGGTCCGGTAACCCTGTTGCTGGAAAGCAAAAACAAACAAAGGTCAAAATACAAAAAGCAGTCAGCTAATGGCTGATAGCTGAAGGCTACTAGATTGGGATTTGTTTAGTCCGTTGGCTAACAGAGTGGCAATCCCACCAGGAAAAATCCCCTCTCCCTTGATGGGCTTTGCCTTATAAGTGCCCTCTGCCCCAAAAGTCAATTGGTTGCCTCAAAAGTCATTTATACAAAATAGAACTAGCAACTAAGGCAATCTATAGCGAGCGGGAATGGCTTTCCAACATTTTCTGCACAGAGCTAACCTTCTGTTGATACAAGAATACCACTTGGGAAAAGTACAGCGAGAATAGCTATCTTGCTCCTAAGTTCACTAAGCAATTCCAGTAATTCCTGGAAATCTTTCCATGTCATCATGGTTTAGCCTTACCTCTTTCTTAACTGCAAATCATAGCTTGATGCTGCCACTCCTATATGCTTTCTACTTACCAAACGCCACCGCCTATTATTGTTCGTAATAGACAAGGCCACTGCATCCTCTACAGTCCTCTTCATTTCTTCAGAAAGTATATCCAGTAACCTTTTCCCCACACCTTGTCCAAGCATTGTTAGCTTGTAGTATGTTTTCGGAAGAAAGGAGTCATGGGTATATTCATATCTCTGTATACACCCTTTGTATTCGAGGATTTTCAGGTCATCAAAAAGTTCATATGAATAGAATAAACCTTCAGGAAAATGGTAGCTAACCAGTGATAATTTTTCTAGTTCCGCTACACACTCTGTTAGCTCAGGAAGACTAACCTCCTCTACTCCCTTATTCAGAAAGATTTTGAGTATTATCGGGATAAAATCCATTTGGTTTAATTTACTTTTACTAGTTTTGGAGTTCATAGCCACCCCCTTCTAAGTTACTAGTTTTACTCAGAACTCTATGGTATTTGTCCCACCAGCCTTAATATCAAGATCACTACCCACGTGACTATCGGAACCCCAATCAAAGCTAGGATTCCAATTATGAGATTGCGCAATAGTTTTTGTTGTTCCTGAAAAGCAGCTTTCACAGCTTGACTAGCAGCAGTGTCCGCCAGCTTGGGCCCAAGTTCCCTTTCTACAGCCTCGAATATAATAGCACGATTCTGGTCAATTGCACCAAAAACGATATCGTAAGGTCGTCCGAAAGAATCAACGGTTTCTCTTATGTTACTCTCGGTTACGTCCTCTGGTCTCACGGGAGGTGTTGGTCTGAGGTCTGCGAATTCTAGCGTGCCAATGCTCCTTCGCCCCAAGTGTGGTACCTCTCGCTTGGTTAAAGGCCTTTCCACCTCTGAGGTTTCAACCATGTAAAAGATACAAAAAGACTCGCCTTCTCGGAGAACTACCGGAAACTTGGCTAGGTTGGAGAAACCTATCAATAGCCTCCCATACCAAGTAGGGTCTACTCTACTAGCGCAAATAAAACTTCCTTCAAATAATCTTCTTGCCCGGGGGACAAAAAACCCCGTAAGGTTACGTGGCAGAGCAACATACTCCTTAGTCAAAATCAACGCAGTTTCTCCTGGCCCCAAGGTAAATTGTTCATTCTCAGCAAGCGGATATATGTGATACGGGTCTCGAAGAAGAACATACTCGCTACCAACTGATAGGGAGTAATCCGCTGGTCCAAGTCTAACTTCGTCAAAAGGACTAATCAAGACCCCGTTCCCTATCTCAACCCAATTTCCCTGTTCCCACCACTTCTCGGCTAACTCTATTTTGGCAGTATCGGTTATTAGTCTCTCTTTTAGAACTTTGTCAGAAATAATCACATGCGCCTCCTTGCATTATATCTTCCTCCGACTCCGGTACATTTTTACTGGCATTACCCACATTTAATTTTTGGAATGTTGACCATGTGACCTCAACGGAACCACCACCTAGAAATGGCGACACTATTTTTTTGACTGTGTCTGGTATCAATTCGACTATCAGGCCAACGGCAAGGCTTTTCCCTCCTGCATACCGTATCGGAGCACCGGTGTAGCGCTTATATCTCGTGTTGTCAATAGGGCTTTTCAAATTGCGCAAAAAGGTGGTCTTACGTTCAGCAAGCGAAGTAGTGGGTAGCAATTTGCCTTGTCGCTCAAGGATAGTTGAGGACTGAATATCTTCGATAGTCTGTGAGGTTTCCTGTGAGTAAGAAACTCTCATTACTTCCTCTGCCTTTGTTTTAGTAAGCATTGCATCACCTCTATTCTCCCAATTACAAAGTCGTTTAGAACATTCTTGGGGTTTTAGCGAGTGTTGTCCTGCGTGGCTTGTCCCAATTCGGACTTTTGCACTTCGGGCAAACTCTAGGGCGTTCACCTTTATTGCGGGGAACCCATTCATGCCCGCAACGACACCTATAGGCTGTAACTTGAAATTCGCTTGGGTGGTCCTTGTCAGTATTTCCCATCGGTATCTACCATTGCTATTTACTAGTAATATATACCAAAGGTATTGACAAGTCAACCCCTGATAGTATATACTAGTAGCCAGTTGCCCCAAAAAGTGCTTGAAAATGCAGGCTTTTGAGGCAAAGCCCCCTTGATGGAAGAGGATAGGTGAGGGTGAATTCCCCCCTCTCTCTAACTCCCTCCCGCCATATTTGCCCGGGATAATCAGCGAAGATTGCGGAGCTTGTTCCGAGTAAAACGAGGAATCTCGCTCCTCGCAATGCCAAGGAAGGGAGTCACTATGAAAGCCAATGCGTCACTGGACATCTCAACGAGCATGATAAATTGACAAGATTCCGGTCGCATAACATACTATCAGGCAAGCATGGTACGTGGGAACATAACCACGGGAAACGTCAACTCTTTGACATGCTACCAATTTCCTGAGTTTATTAATAACTGCCCTGAGATGCATAATTATCATGGAGAAAGGTGTACCTGGATTTTGAGCTGATCCGTATTCCACAGCCGTTTTTCAAGCCTACCAACAGTGTTCGAATAGGAGACGTTATTCTGGATACCGGCCACATGAGTGATGTGAGTACGAAGGTTCTACGAGAACAGTTAGAAAGCGGGAAGCTGAAGGGCACAAGAGAAATAATCATTACGCACCCCCACGTGGATCACATAGGCGGAAGCGAGGCATTAGCCGAAGTTGCGGAGAAGCCCCATACTGTCTTCAAGGGAGGGGATAAAATCATACGCGATTTTGTCGGATACATGTTGGAGGTACGAAAGGAGCAACTGGAACTGTTTTCCTTGGGAAGCAAGGATGCAATACGTGAATTTCTGGACTCATACTTTCCCGTAAATCAGCATTATCGAGATGTGAATATTTCGAGGGTAGTCGAGGAAGGAGAAGAGATCCGAGTGGGAAAGGTGACCCTGAGAGTAATACATACGCCCGGTCATGAAGCAAACCACATGGCTCTATACCATAAACCTTCGGGCACCCTTTTCTCCGGCGACTTGATAATGGACAACGCCCAGTTCATGTATGCTCTCCTCACCAGCAGTGTGAGGGATTATGAGGACTCACTGAGGAAAGTGCTTCGTCTGAAGCCCAGATTGATTGTTCCTTCTCATGGAGGGCCTATCGAGAACCCTACCGAACATCTGAATAAGTGCCTGGAGAACGTGCAGAGGACCAAAGAGAGAATTTTGAATACGCTGATGGAGCGAGGGGAAATCACTCACTTTCAGCTAGTGGAAAGCTTGTTTAGCGCTGCGGATCCTATGGGCGTGGGATTTTTGGCTGCAGTGGTTCTTTCGTACCTGGATTATCTGGAGGAAGAAGGGAAAGTCGTGGTGAGGAGAAATGACGAAACGACGGTTTCTCTGAGGTAGGGGGGCATCCACTATCATAACAACTATGAAAGCTAATCTACTATTAACTTTGTGCAACTTGTTGCAATAAGTTTTGGCACTGTGTTACTATTCTATTCCTGATGAGCTGCGATAAGATTCTGCGAGAGAAAGGTTACCGGTTAACTCCACAGCGCATGCTGGTCATCGAGGCTCTCCATAATGCCGATAACCACATCAGCGCTGAGGAAATTTTCGAGCAACTGCATGCCCGTTATCCTTACAGCAATATTTCCACCGTCTACCGAACTCTGGAGCTAATGAAAAGGTTAAATTTAGTTACTGAAACTGACTTTGGAGAAGGGCGGGTTCGCTATCACGCTGCCGAAAAGGGGCATCACCACCATATTGTTTGCCGAAGTTGTGGCAAAATAACAGATTTGGACGAATCCGTATTGTATCCCTTAAAACATACTTTGCTTCGAGATTATGATTTTGAAGCCGATCTGAGGCACTTAGCCATTCCCGGGGAATGCAGCGACTGCCATGAGAAAAAGGCAGCGATACTAGACTCTGACCATAAGAATAAACCTCGTGCCATGAGTGATATTCACCAAAGGTTGCCTGTTTTGCTTGGTTATTGGATTGAGCACAATCGCGAGCATGAGCAGGAGTTTCGCCAATGGGCCGATAAGGTTGCTTTTTTACCCAGGGAAGTAGCCCAGCAGCTACAAGAAGCGGCTGGCAGAATGGCTGCCGCTTCCAATGACCTGGAGAAAGCACGACAGGTATTAGCGAACAATAAGGAGGGACATTAAGATGTGTCTAGCTAAAGTTTACGAGGTTGCAGAAGAAGGTGAGCCTATCATAGAAGACATCGCATATATGATTATTGATGGCAATCGTGTGGAAATAGAGACCCTCTTTGGGGAAAAGAAAGTTTTTCAGGGCAAGGTGCGCCAGGTTGATTTCGTGAAGTCCAGGGTGGAGCTAGAAAAAGAGTAATTTTTTTGCTATGTTATTGCAACTAATTGCAGATGCATGTAATCTCAAAGAAGGCTGAAAGTGCCATGGAAAATAGTTTTTGGCAAAATCCAAGACATGAGATTGAGGAGAGTATAAAGGAAGGGGATTTATTAAAGTTGCTAAGAAAGACGGGGGAATTGCATGGGCACTTTTGCCCCTTTTTGGCTATCGGGGTAAAGGCGGCTGTTCGAGCGGTGAAGGAACTAGGTGTCAGTTCAACAGGCATGGAGGAAATAATCGCCATCACCGAAACCAATAACTGTTTCAGCGATGGCATTCAATACGTTACCGGATGTAGCTTTGGAAACAATGCCTTGATCTACCGGGACTATGGGAAGACTGCGTTCACTCTAGCTAAAAGGAACGGAGAGGGGGTGAGAATATCAGTGAGGCCTGACCGGGTGATGGAGGAGCGTACTCCCGAGGCTACGCGGCTATTTGAAAGGGTGGCCGTGGAGCGTCGTGGTACTGGGGTCGACCGGGAACAGCTTAGGGAACTGTGGAAAGAGCTATCTTTCAGGGTTCTGGATCTTCCCGATGAAGAGGTCCTTGACATCAAGAGAATGACTGTTGACGTTCCTGCCTACGCTCGAATTTTTGCCAGTGTTAAGTGCTCCGTGTGCGGGGAGAATACTATGGAGCCACGGGCCCGTATAAGAGACAACAAGCCCGTCTGTATCCCATGCTCAGGCCAGGAATACTATCAGATGGCCGGGGATGGCATATCCTTAGCCAAAAAGGTGGATTAAGTTGTTCCAAGTAAGATACAAGATACCTCGTTTGAAAACTCGAATATCTCCTCTGAAAGTGTCCCTCGCCCTACTAACGTTAGCCTTAGTATGCTGCCTATTGGTTACAGCTTGCAGCGAAACAGGGCAACCACTGGAACCCGTTTCCTATACTATAGCGGACGATACCGGTGATTGGGGCTATCCTTCGCCTTACACCCACTATGCAAGGGGGCCGGGATATATAAGGATGAGCTTCCTCTTTGATACCCTGGTCTGGAAGGATGCCTCCGGGTTCGTATCTGCCCTGGCCAAGGAGTGGGAGTATATATCAGCGGACAATGCTTATATCTTCAAGCTACGCGATGATGTGACCTGGCATGATGGCGTCGAGTTTACCGCCGAGGATGTGGTATTTACATTCAACTATACCAAGGAGCACCCATTCCAGTGGGTGGATGGTAGCATCGTCGCATTGGCTGAAGCAACTGATGAATATACAGTAAAACTTTATCTAAGCAAGCCTTACGCTCCATTCTTCCAGGACGTCGCCGGAACTCTGCCCATATTGCCAAAGCATATCTGGGAAGGTATTGAAGAACCTGAGAAATTTGTAGCTAAAGAAGCCGTAATTGGAACCGGCCCCTACAAATTGGCAGACTACAGCAAGGAGCACGGCAGCTATCTCTACAAAGCTTATTCTGATTATTACCTGGGCAAGCCTGCTGTGGATGAACTCAAGTTCGTAAAGATAAGCAAGGAAATGATTCCAGCGGCACTAAAGGGAGGTTCAATGGATGCTGGTGATACACCACCCGAAGTTATCTCCGAGATGGAAGAGGCGGGGCTTACTGTAATTACGGCTCCCTATGCCTGGAATGCCAAACTGACCATAAACCATCAAAAAGAGCCTTTATCTTCGAAGCAGTTCCGACAGGCTTTAGCTTATGCCATAGATCGGGAAGCCCTGGTGCAAATTACGCAGAGGGGTCATGCCATGGCTGGTAGCCCAGGTATGATACCTCCGACCAGTGACTGGTATAACCCTGACACTCCACAGTATGAGTATGACCCGGCCAGGGCACAGCGAGTCCTGGAGGAACTAGGATACGGACTAGAAAACGGCTATTTCACCAAGGATAGCACGGAGCTTGTACTGGAGCTGGTAACTATAGCTCGTTTCAAGGAAGTGGGACAATTTGTGAAGCAGCAACTGGAAGCGGCCGGGATAAAGATCGATTTCAGGACTATGGAAGATAAGACAGTCGACGCCAAGGTGCTCGCCTGGCAGTTTGATCTCGCTATATATGGCCATGGCGGGCTCCATGAACCCTCCATATTAAACAAAATGATTACCGGTGAGGGCTTCAACAGTGCCCGGTATCATGCAGACGAGACATTGAATGAACTGCTGGAGAATCAACTCACAGAGATGGATCAAGGGAACAGGGTAAATATAGTGCGTCAAATCCAGGAGGTATACGCTGAAGACTTACCCGCTCTCACCCTCTACTACCCCAATTGGTACTGGGCTCATGATGGCAGCGTGGAGCTGTTCTATACAAAAGATGGCATTGCCTTTGGTATTCCCATCCCATTGAACAAGCTTGCTTTTATGGAATATAAGGGCATGTAGAACATCGGATAGCCAGAAATAGAGGAAAACAAACCTATGTTCAGTATTCGAAATCTTGCACTATATCTCATAGCTATGCTCATCATACTGGCGCTTAATTTCTTGTTGCCCAGGATGATGCCTGGTGACCCGTTGATGGCAATCTATGGCGAGGAGGCTTTGGTGCAGATGACACCAGAACTTAAGGCCGAACTAGTGGAGCGTTTTGCCCTTGACCAACCATGGTGGCAGCAGTTTGCTGCTTATCTCTCAACACTATTTACCGGCGACCTGGGCTACTCTTACTACTATAATGCACCCGTCCTCGAGGTAATCCTGGGACGGCTTCCCTGGACATTGCTTTTGGTCGGCACAGCGCTAATTATTTCCACTCTCCTAGGCATTGTTCTCGGCATTGAGTCGGGCTGGAGGCGAAGCAGCCAGCGGGATAAATCGCTGCTCACCGGGCTTATGGCGCTCAGCGGTTTCCCCGATTTCTTTGTGGGGATCTTGCTCCTTATCGGGTTTGGTATAACTTTGGGGATTTTCCCCTTATCGGGGGCAATTACCCCTTACTCAGGCTTTACCGGAGCTGCTTTGGCGCTGGACATCCTCCACCATCTCTTCTTACCACTAACTGCCTTGACTTTGTGCCATATTGGGGGAAGCTATCTACTGACCAGAAATACTATGGTTACTGTGCTGAAAAAGCCCTACATGCTCGTGGCGAGAGCTAAAGGACTATCTGAGTTCGTAATGAGATACCGACATGCCGGTAGGAATGCCTTACTCCCGGTAATTACCCGAGCGGGAATACAGTTAGGACGGATGGTCACTGGGGTGCTTTTCATAGAGATTGTTTTCGCTTATCCAGGATTGGGGCATCTGGTCTATGAAGCCCTGCTAGCCCGAGATTATCCCGTTCTTCAAGGGGTGCTTTTGATTGTAGCCTTCTCTGTCCTGATAGCTGACTTTCTAGTCGATGTAAGTTATTCCAAACTTGATCCGAGGATCCGTTATGCACATTAATCTTAAAGAAGAAGTAAAGCAAAATAATTTTGCCAAGTTTGGGATAGTCCTGCTTCTGCTGATGCTAGTCATAGCTCTATTTGCTCCTTTGCTAGCACCTTATCAACCAAATAGCCAAACCCCTTTTGCCTTCGAACCTCCTTCCTCCAACCATTGGCTGGGAACAAATCATGTGGGTAAGGATATCTTAAGCCAGCTCATCTACGGTGCCAGGACTTCTTTGCTGGTTGGTTTCTCAGCAGCTCTTCTAGCCACTATCTTGAGTGCGATTATCGGCACTTCGGCAGCTCTGATAGCTGGGTTATATGACAAGATAATCATGAGGATTGTTGACGCTTTTATTATTATCCCGGCGATTGTCATCATTATTTTGGTGGCAGCTTATGTAAAGCCCAGTCTCTGGGTGCTGATCCTGCTCCTTTCGTTGTTAGGTTGGCAGGGTGGAGCGAGAATAATACGAGCTCAAGCTCTTTCCTTAAAGGAGATGGGGCATATTTCAGCGGCTCAGTCTTTTGGGGCAAGCAATGTGTACCTGACATTCCGCCATATTTTGCCCGACCTTGCCCCTATTTTGTCGGTGGAGTTCATTTATGGTATAAGGCGGGCTATCTTCATGGAAGCTGGGCTGGCTTTTCTTGGCATAGCTGACCCAACAACGGTCAGCTGGGGGATGATGATGCGCGAGGCTCTTGACTTCTGTTACCTTGATGTATGGCAATGGTGGTTGCTTCCTCCCGGAATAGCTCTGTCCCTAACAATCCTTTCAGTTACCTTCATTGGTCATACTCTGGAAGGAGCTCTGGATCCGAGATTGGAGAGTGAAGCAATTGCTTAAGCTAGAGAACCTAAAAGTAAGTTATGCCCGGGAAGAAATCCTCAATGGGATTGACCTTGAGGTCAAAGACGGGGAGTCTTTGGCTATTATTGGCGAGTCTGGCGCCGGTAAGACTACTCTTGCTTTGAGCCTAATGCGGCTGGTCAATGGCAACGTCAAAGGGAAAATCTTCTTTAACGGTCTGGAATTGCTTTCCCTTTCTGAAGAGGCGATGAGAGGGTTGAGAGGCAATCAGATAGCTTTGGCGCCTCAAAATGCCAATAATACGCTAAACCCAGTTTACACCATTCTGGACCAAGTGGCTGAGCCTGTATTAGAGCACCAATCGAAAAATCGACGAGAGGCCAAGGAGCAAGCATCAGGATTACTAAGTGATCTTGGAATCCCGAAAAGCCGGTTTTCTGCCTATCCCCACCAATTGAGTGGGGGAGAACAACAGAGGGTATTAATCGCTATGGCTTTGGCCAACCAACCTAAACTCTTAATTCTTGACGAGCCGGTATCTTCCTTGGATGCTCCAGCTCGAGCTGAGGTAATAGAATTACTCAAGGCTATCAGTCAAGATCGCAGCCTTATTGTAATGACTCATGATATCTCTACCGCAGCCAAACTTGCCGATAATATTGCCATCATCTATTCAGGGAGAATTGTAGAGCTTGGTCTAATGGGTGAAGTTCTTTCCCGCCCCCGACACCCTTATACTCGGGGGCTGATTCGATCTTATCCCGATATGAGTACAGGAAAAGATCTACAGGGGATAAAAGGCGTGATGAACCGCTCAGTGAGCGGTTGCCCTTTCCACCCTCGCTGCACTCAAGCTATAGAAATCTGCCGAGAGAAGATACCTCCTCTAATGTTGATTCAGGGAAGATATATTGCTTGCCATCGAGGAGGTATTATTCCTTTGCTATCAACAAAGAACCTGACCAAACATTTTGGCTCACTTTTGGCTGTAGATTCAGTTAATATAACCATTGAGGGGGCTGAAACACTGGCTTTAGTAGGAGAAAGCGGTTCAGGTAAAACTACCTTAGCCAAGTTAATTATGGGCTTAGCTAAGCCTACCGAAGGCGAAGTTTATCTCGAAGATAGTCGAGTCAATAATAGAGGAAAAGATTTCTACCATCAGGTGCAGATGATCTTCCAAAACCCTGGAGAATCATTGAGCCACCGCCTCTCCGTGCTAGAGTTAGTGAGAGAGCCACTGGATATTCAAGAAATTGGGACAAAAGAGGAGCGAAATAGCAAGGCCAGACAGGTCTTGAGAGAAGTTGAACTGCCCGAGACCGAAGCTTTCTTAAGCAAGTATCCTCATCAATTAAGTGGCGGGGAAATGCAAAGAGTGGCTATCGCTCGGGCTTTAGTTTTAGATCCAAGATTGCTCATTGCTGATGAGCCTACTGCCTTTTTGGATTCAAGCCTGCAAGCCAAGATTTTGAAGCTGTTGCTTAACTTACAGGAGCAACGAGGTTTGAGCTTGCTTTTTATCACCCACAATATTGCTGTAGCAAGAAAAATTAGCGATAGGATAGCGGTAATGAAGGATGGTAGGATTGTAGAACAGGGACCTGCAAAAAGCATTATCACTGCACCAGTGCATGCTTATGCCAGAAAATTATCGCAAGCCGCTTCAAGTCTATCTTTTGAGGTTAAAGAGCCCTAACGTTATTTACCACCCATCTCCAACTCTAAGCTGATATCCAGTGCTTTGGTTGAATGGGTAATAGCGCCCACCGAGATGAAATCAACACCGGTTTCGGCTACAGCTCGAACTTTATCCAGTGTAATCTTGCCCGAAGCTTCAATTAAGGCAACCCCGTGTATCATCTTCACTACCTCACGCATATCCTCAATGCCCATATTATCAAGCATGATCACACTTGACCCGGCCTCAGCAGCTTCCAGAGCTTCCTGGGGGGTCTTGACCTCCACTTCTATTTGCGTGGATGACGGGGCATTCTGCCAGGCCTTCTCTACAATTTCCCTGATGCTTAATCCGTCACTGCGAAGCGCTGCCAGATGATTGTCCTTGATGAGAATGGCATCACCCAGATGCATGCGATGATTTTTACCACCACCAACCTTAACAGCATATTTTTCCAATGCTCTTAAGCCGGGGGTAGTTTTCCTGGTATCCATAATCTGCACCGGCAACCCTTCAACTGCCTTCACATAGCGATTTGTCTCCGTGGCAATGCCGCTGAGCCTCTGCAGGAAATTCAACGCTGTTCTTTCCGCTTTGAGGATACTGGCTATCCTGCCCTCTACTGTGGCAATTATGTCGCCAACACTAACTTTCGCTCCGTCTTTGAGCGAAACTTCTATTTTCAATTCCGCATCAACCCGGCGAAACACTTCTTCAGCTATCTCGACCCCGGCTAAAATGCCCTTTTCCTTGGCTAAAATTGACGCTACGCCGACTTTTCCCTGTGGTATCAGGGAATTACTGGTAATATCGCCTTTGCCAAGGTCTTCAGCCAAAGCAAGGTCAATGATTTGCCCTATTTGAGCATTACTCGGCATCTTTACTCCGAAAAACTATGCGCCTCTGCCACTCCGGCAAGGTTTCAGGAAAATCGGTGCGGAAATGAGCACCGCGGCTCTCCTCCCTGAGCAACGCCGACTCAGCCATGAGCCGGCCACATAATACCAGACTGCCTAGCTCATAAGAGACACGGTCAATAAGCTGAGGTAAAGAGTGCTCCCAGGTAGCCAGAATCTTTGCCGCCTCATTAATACCTTCACCAGAACGAATAATCCCTACCTTATCCCACATCAACGATTGCAAGTTAGCTAGATTGAGCGTCGGTGTTTTGGGCACTGGCTCACGGTCGGGAAGGAAGTGAGATTGCTTCGCTTCACTCGCAATGACAAAAGGATGAGATGTTTGAGTTTTCTGTATTGCTCTCCTGGCGAAAACGACCGATTCAAGCAGTGAATTTGATGCCAGCCTGTTGGCACCATGAACGCCGGTGCAGGCTGCCTCCCCGATTGTCAACAAGCCCGGGATATTAGCCTCACCCCACTCATTCACCTTCACCCCTCCCATAAGGTAGTGAGCCGCCGGAGCTACCGGTATAAGTTCCCTGGTAATGTTCAAGCCATGTTCCCGGCAAAAGCGATAGATATGTGGAAAGCGGGCAGTAATTAAACGAGCCGGTAAATGAGTAACGTCCAAAAACACGCTATCACTGCCCGTCTTTCTCATTTCGTAAACAATGCTTCGAGCCACCACATCCCTTGGGGCCAGCTCATCTTCAGGTGCGTAGTCAGGCATAAAACGATAACCCTCGGCATTTCTAAGTATTCCTCCCTCCCCCCTCACTGCCTCAGAAATGAGGAAAGGAGCCACACCGGGAAGATGAAGGCTGGTGGGATGGAACTGGAAGAATTCCATATCGCTGATTTCAGCACCAGCTTTGAAAGCTAAGGCTATGCCATCGCCGGTAACCACATCGGAGTTGGTGGTATATTTGAATAACTGCCCCGCACCACCAGTGCCTAAAATAAGAAATCGACAACTATATTCCTCTGTCAGCTTTGTTTGGCAATCAAGAACCTTCACACCTTCCACCATCCCACCTTCAGTGATAATCTCGCTAACCAGGCAGTGTTCCAAAACCCTGACCTTGGTGGACCTCACCTGCCGACTCAAGGTGGTTTCAATATACTCACCGGTAGCATCTCCACCAGCATGGATAATGCGAGGTATACTATGAGCTGCCTCCCTGCCCAGGCTAATTGCGCCATCCAGTGTATCAAAGGGAACTTGAAGCCTGATAAGGTCAGTAATACATTCAGCTGCCTCCTCAGTAAGAATATGAACTGCATTGGCATCACACAACCCATCTCCAGCAGCCATAGTATCCTTGAAGTGAAGCTCAGGAGAGTCCTTCTTACCTATAGCGACAGCAATGCCACCCTGAGCATACCTGGTGTTGCAATCATCAATGCTGCCCTTGGTTAAGACAAGCACGCTGCCTTGCCCGACAGCAAGCAACGCAGCGTAAAGCCCGGCAATGCCACTGCCCACTATTATGTAGTCGTAGTAATTCATCACTTTCACCCCAAAATTTTCGTAGTGCGACCCTTTAGGGTCGTGCACGAGGCTAAAGCCGCGCACTACATTTTTTCAGCTTATCGCCAGCATCCCGTCAATAGCCTTCTTAGCCCTCACCCTTATCGCCTCAGGAACAGTGACGATGTTCTTCCTTTCCTGCATTGTTTCAATCACCGTTTCCAGTGTGGTCATCTTCATATCAGGACAAACCAGGCTATCGGAGATAAGATGAAATTCCTTGTCGGGATTCTCCTTCTTCAAAGGATACAACATTCCTTCCTCAGTGCCAATGAGGAAATCCTTCGCATCGCTTGCCCTGGCATAGCGGAGCATCTGCGATGTGCTTAGAGCAGCGTCAGCCAGCTCGATAACCTCGGGGCGACATTCGGGATGAACCAGCACTCTGGCTTCAGGATAGTGCTGCCTGGCTGCCCTGACTTCTTCTACAGTGAGGTTATCATGTACAGCGCAAAAACCGGGGTAAAGAACTATCTTCTTATCAGTCCTGGTAGAGACATAATGCCCCAGATTTCTGTCAGGGATGAACAGGATTTCTTCGTCGGGGATTGCGTTTACCACCTCGGCTCCGTTAGCTGAAGTGCAGCAAATATCGCTCTCCGCCTTAATCGCTGCTGTGGTATTAACGTAAGCTACGACTGCAGCTTGGGGGTATCGCCCTTTCCATTCCCTTAAACTATCAACATCGATGGTATCCGCCAAAGGACAGCCAGCGTCACGATGTGATAACAGCACCGTTGTGTCCGGATTCAGGATGGCTGCTGTTTCCGCCATGAAGAGAACGCCGCAAAAGACGATTACCTCCGCCCTGGTGCCAACACATTCCCTTGCCAGTTCAAGAGAATCCCCGGTGAAGTCAGCAATATCCTGTACTTCAGCACGCTGATAATTATGGGCCACAATAATAGCGTTAAGCTCCCTCTTCAGCTTCAGAACTTCCTCCTGAAGTTCTTCCAATCCAGGCTCTGATTCAGCAATCACTTTTGCTTTCTATCTCCGTTCTCTCCAGACCCAGTAATCTACAAACCTTCTTAGAGCTTTTGCTGCATTAGCAGGCGAAGGGAAAACAGGTATCCCTTGGCCAACAACTTGCTTCCTTGTCTCGGCAATGGCATTCCACCTCCAGCTTTGCATATCCAGGGAATCAATTTCTCCCGTTTCTATGACGGAGACTGCAGGCTTACTCCCATCTTTGATCGCCATGGTTCCGTCCAGAAAATCCCTGACTATCGTTTTCCGCCATATATCCGTGGGATAAAAGTCATCTTGAGTCAAGCCGAGAACAAGAACATCAAATTCCTGTGCGGCAGCCACCATTTTCAGTAGACTCAACGGTGGGACAAGTGACTTCTGAAAAATGGAGCTGTCCAAGGGGTTTCTAACCCAATCCCAGATTTCTGGAACCTCTTTTTTGAGTTCCTCCCTTGTTTTCAGGGAAAGTTCCGGAATGTGAAAACCTTCTTCCTCCCACACATCGCCTGAAATCACGCTTTTCCCGCCCCCACCCCCAACTATAAGCACCCCCCTTCTCGTAATAGGCGGTAAAAAGGCAAAAGCCACAACCTCATCTATCAGCTCCTGAAAATTGCCAACCAGAGTAACACCATACTGTTTCGATATCGCTCTCCAGATGTCCATAGAGCCTGCCAGTGACGCTGTATGAGAAAACACCAGCTTTTTCCCCGCCTCCCCCCTTCCTGCCTTGAGTATTATCACCGGTTTTCTCACTGCGGCATACGACAAAGCGTCGATAAATTCCCTTCCATCCTTAACACCCTCAATATAGGCAGCGATTACCTTTGTTTCAGGGTCATCAGCAAAATAGTATAGTAACTCAGACCCGGTTATATCCAGGGCATTGCCATAGCTTATAACCTTGCTGAATCGGACCCCGCGTAAAGCGGCATATCGAACGAATTCCCCCGCTCCCCCACCACTTTGGAAGAACCCTCCAACAGGCCCGGCTTCTTTTGGCAGGTCATGGTTAAAGGAAAGCCCGACTTTAGGATAGTAAACACCCATACAATTCGGGCCTAAAATTCTGATGCCCAGACTTTTAGCTTTCCGCAAGATTTCACGTTCAAGCCTGGTTTCCTTTTTCCTCCCCGTTTCACTCAGTATCCCCGTGAAAAGATGAACCAGCTTAACATTCTTCGCTTTACAATCCTCGAGGAGTTTCAGCACCCTTTCAGCAGATACGCAGGAGATAACGTAGTCCACCTCTGACTCAGGGATGTCCCTGATATTTGCATAAGCCTTGAGTCCAAGAATCTCATCCAGTTTCGGGTTCACCGGATATATCCTGCCCTTGAAACCATGGTCTATGAGGAAACGGGTAAAATTGTATCCCCCGGACATGATATTCGAGGATGCACCGACAATAGCAGCAGAACCTGGATGGAAAAGGGCGTCAAATTTATCAAAATCATCAAACATATTTGCCCTGCAGTGCCCAGGGACTGGTCTTTTCAACGTTAACTTTCACCAATTTCCCTGAATAATCAGCAGCGTCTGGGAAAAAGACCAGTTTATTACCTTCCGTCCGTCCATACCACTTCCCCTTCTTATTGCCCTCCACCAGCACTTCCACCTCCTTTCCCATATAGCCGGAGTTTATCTCGCCAGCTACCGATGCCTGGAGCTGCTCAACCTTCTTGAGCCTTTCTTTCTTGACATCTCGAGGGACACTATCCTCGTATTTCCTCCACGCAAGAGTGCCAGAGCGAGGAGAGTAAGCCGCCACATGAACAACATCGAATCTTATTTCCTTTAATAGCGAAAAGGTATGTTCAAACTGCTCCTCTGTCTCTCCGGGAAAGCCCACGATTACATCGGTGCTCAAAGAAGCCTGAGGTAAGCGCTCTCTAACAGCACGGACGAGCTCTCGATATTGCTCAATAGTATACCCCCGCTTCATCGCCTTTAATATATCATCATCGCCCGACTGAACAGGCAGCTCAAGGTATTTACACACCTTATCCAGCGAAACCACCGCTTCAATAAGCTTTCGGCTCATATCTTTAGGGTGGTTTGTCAGAAAGCGAATCCTTGATAACCCCGCGATTTCGCTCAGTCGGTATAGCAAATCTGCCAGATCTGGATGCCCCGGTAAGTCATGCCCGTAGGAATCGACATTCTGCCCCAGTAAGGTTATCTCTTTGATGCCCTGACTGACCAGTTCTTCAGCCTCACCGACCACCTCCTCCACAGGTAGGCTTACCTCTTTACCCCTCCGGTAAGGAACAATGCAAAAAGAACAGAAATTGTTGCACCCTTGAATGACAGGAACATAGGCACACGGTGACGAAACCAAAGGTATTGTCTGAAAGCTGTCGACTGATAGCTGACGACTTTCATTAACCTGAACGCCCTGTTTCTTAGCCCAGCTAATGAAATCGGAATAAGCCCCGGGCTTGAAGAAAAAATCAACATGAGGGAATCGCTTATTCAAATCTTCAACATGGGAATTGACAAAACAGCCGGTAACCAGGACATGCATATCGGGATGTTCTTTCTTCAGACCTTTCAACTGACCCAGCATCCCCAGAACTTTGTCCTCTGCGCTTTGTCTCACCACACAGGTATTAAGCACTACTAAATCAGCTTCCCGGGGCGATTTGACCTCATGGTGTCCCGCGGAATTCAGATAGCTGGCTATCCATTGTGATTCCGCCTTGTTCATCTGACAGCCTATGGTCCAGATAGAATAACGTGACATAGCAACCCGCTCTCTTACGCCAACTTACTTGTCAATCCACCATCAATAACCAGAGTCTGCCCGGTAACGTAAGAGGAAGCATCAGAGACTAAATAGATAACACCACCAGTGATATCCTCAGGGTGACCATAACGACTCAGCGGGATGTTCTCCGAATAACCTGTAACCTGTTCACTGGTATCCGGCTCCATGTTCAACAACTGCAACATCCCTCCGCTAGCTATAAACCCCGGGGCAATAGCGTTTACCCTGATATTGTACTGTGCCAGCTCCACAGCCAGCGTTTTGGTGAAATTGATAATCCCCGCCTTAGCTGCTCCGTAAGGAGCACACGGCGTGTAACTTGCAATTCCCGCTACTGAAGCGATACTGACGATGTTTCCTTCCTTCTGACTAATCATCACTTTTGCCACCGCCTTGGAGCATAGAAACACGCTCTTCAAGTTTTCACGAACAATGGCATCCCAGCCCCCCTCACTTAAATCCATCGTGCCGGCGATGAACGAGCCGCCGGCATTATTGACCAGAATATCAATCCTGCCAAACTCAGCCATGCTCTTTTCCACCACGTTCGACACCTGGTCAGCAAAACGAACATCAGTGGGCACCGGTAGAGATTTTTTCCCCTTAGCTCGAATCTCTTCAGCGGTCGCTTCAATATCGGCGGCAGTCCGCGCGGCAACTACCACATCAGCACCGGCATCAGCTAAGCCCAAGGCTATGGCTTTGCCAATGCCTCGTCCCGCTCCAGTTACAATGGCTACCTTGCCCGCTAAATTGAATAAAGACGAACTCATTCTAACCTCCTTATTCCCCTCATTATAGTTAAGATATATAATTCACCACAAGTTAATATCATGGGAACTGAAGACCAGGAAGGGCATCGAGAAAGGTTACGCCAGAAGTTCCTTGAAGCTGGCCTCAAGGGATTCCACGATTATGAAATCGTGGAATTGCTGCTGACCCTGGGAACGCCTCGCAGGGATTGCAAGCACCAGGCAAAGGAAGCAATAGAAAAATTCAAGAACTTGCGGGGGGTTTTGGCCGCTCCCCCGGAGGAATTACAAGAGATTAAAGGAATCGGCCCGACTCATATCTTTATAATCAAGTTTATGCAGCAGCTGGGAGAGCAATTCCTCAAGGAGCAAATTCTGGATAAAGAATTTTTGCACTCCTCTCAGGAGGTCTCCAACTATCTTCGCCACTCGATGAGAGACCTCAAAAAAGAGACTTTTAAGGTCATGTTTCTCACTGCCCAAAATCAGGTTATCGCCGTGGAGGATTTATTTGAAGGGACATTAACCGCCAGCGCTGTCTATCCCCGGGAAATCATAAAGAGTGCCATCAAGCACAACGCTGCCGCTCTAATCTTCGCCCATAACCACCCTTCAGGAGATCCCGAGCCCAGCGATAATGACAAACAGATAACCAGGGATTTGGTCTTCGCCGGCAATTTGATGCAGATGAAGGTGCTGGACCATATCATTATCGGGGATAACTGCTATTACAGCTTCGCCGACGAAGGACTGATTGAGAAATACGATTTAGATTTCTTGAGTATGAGAAGGAACAAGGATGTTTGAGCCAAACTTTAGAGTAACTAACAAGATAATCAACTACCTTACAGATATCGCTGCTGCTAGAGAGTTGATTCTCAATGCCTCGCTTCTTCCGCAATGGGAAGTGAAACTACGCAAAGAAGCAATTGCTAAGATGGCTCATCATTCTACAAGCATAGAGGGTAATCCTTTAACTTTGGAGCAAGTAACAAATTTGCTTGCCGGGAAGGAAATAGCTGCTTGGGAGAAGGATAAAAGGGAAATAGTAAACTATGTC
>Ga0315543_1001077_pt1 | contig 30936 bp, 22 predicted proteins | sample SalMarSW160210MG_2_FD_203098 | JGI IMG/M metagenome (GOLD analysis project Ga0315543, IMG submission 203098) | Salt marsh sediment microbial communities from the Plum Island Ecosystem LTER, Massachusetts, United States - Salt Marsh Sediment SW1601-210 ... | reverse complement strand
CGCTGGAACGGCTTTTTCTTGCGCTATCAATCTCCCACGCTTCGTTTCCCGAGGCATCCATTTCACGCAACCCTTTGCACCACAATGCCTTCCATTACAAACCCAACAGCAATCGGCAACGGCATTGGGTGCCACCCTGCCTACTTCACGCTTCGCCCTTCATCCTTCATCCTTCATCCTTCATCCTTCATCCTTCACACTTCACCCCATGTCCGGGGTCCAGAGCTTAGGCTTTTCTTTGGTGGATTGTTCGCTATCGGGGGTCCAGAGTCCGGCGGCCGGCTCGTCTTGGGGCGGCTCGGGCACGGCGTCCGGCGGCAGCTCGGGCTCGACGGGGCGTCCCTGGGCGTCGACGACTCCCGCTCGAATGAGAAAATCGCGCAACGCTTCGGCCACGCCCGGCTCGCGAAGGTGCTCTCGGCGGAGATGCTCGAACAGCCGGGACCCTTCCTCCGCCTCTCCACGCGCCATGCGCAGCTCCAATTCGTTGAAGTCCCACGCGGCCGACGATTGGCCCAGCGTCTCGGCCAATTGTCGACCACGCTCGACATAGCCGAGAGCCCGGTCGGAGTCGCGCTCGTTCTCGACCAGCACGGCCAGTGCCTGCTGCTTCTGGTCGTCGGCGATTTTCGGTCGCTCAATTAATTCCCGTCCGAAAACGTCCGTCGCCTCGTGGGCGCCGTAGACGACCGCCCGATGAAAACCGGCCAGCAGTGCGTCGTCGGCAAGCCGCTCGACCATGACGCGATGGAGACGCACCAGCGGAAGGTCCGCCGGAGAAATATTCTCCGGATCGATTGGCCCGAGCGTCGGCAATCCGAGCTTGCTCCGCAGGCGGTTGAGGTCCGCGGGGTCGCCCAGCTGCCGGATCCAACCTTCCAGGATCAAGATGGTGGCCAATACCAGGACTTTCTTGTCCCCTTCGGCGGCAACTTCTTCGGCCGATCGGCCGTTGAGCACGCCGAGCTTCACCCCGGGCCACTCCTCCATCACCGTGCGCTCGATATTCTGCTCGCCCAAGGAACGAATCGTCTCACGCGACGCGTCCGGCGGCAATCGCCACGGTCGACGCAGCAACGATCGGGTAGCCGACACCTGGGCAATCACCTCCTGCTCGGGCTCTCCGGTAATCTGACCATTGGCGACCTGGCCGAGCAGGCTGACGACTTCCTCTCGCTGGGCCGACGTGGCGCCCATCAGAACCAGCCGAGCCTCGCGGTCCGTTTGTCGTCCGAAGAGCATGGCCTGGCCCAAGACCGTGGACACCGTGTCCAGGGTCAAGCCTTCCGCCGAGTCGGGAGTCGGCCGGTCCAACAGCCAGAACATGATCTTGGGCGGCACCTCTTCCTTGCTCTGCTCGCGGAACGTGGCCGCATCGAAGGGCACCGCAACCGCGTGCTTCCACGTGGAAACAAGGCCGGCCAGCTCGTCGGCGTCGCCGACCGGAAACGTCAGCCGTAGGCCGTCGGTCGCGTCACCCAGCGGGTCGTCGGAGAGGAGCATGGCGGTGGCTCGGGCTTCGACGGCGTCTTCCAGTGGGATATCCAGCGAGGCCAGCTTTTCGAAGGCCGCGATCGCGCCGGGCTGATCCGCCAACCAGCTACGCAGGATGGCCAGGTTTTGCCACACGGCCGGCTGCTGGGGAACCTGCTCGGCGAGGTTTTCGAGGCGTCGGGCCGTTTCAGCCCAATTCGCCCCGGCCAACGGTTCGAGCGCGCGATCGAACTGGTCCTTCCACGCAACGTCCTCGGGGCACTCGGCCAGCGGCGGTTCGTCTTTGAGCAACAACGGCACCGCGTCGGACCGGCTTATCTTGGTCAACAACTCGCGCGGATGCGGATCATTGCTGTTGGCCATCGTCTGAAGATGCCACAGAGCGCGAGCCGACCGGATCATGCCCGAGCTGGCCAGCAGTTGTGCAACGACCGACATGGCGCCGTAGACTTGGGCGTAAAGCTCCTCGCCGCTGCCGGAGAGCGACTGTTGGAGCAATTGCATGGCCGCCGGGCCGTCCCCGTCGATGGCCGCGTTGATGGCCGACTCGGCCAGGGCGATCGAGTTGTCGGGAAAATGCTTGCGGAAGTGGTCCACCGCGGCGCGCGCATCCTCGTCTCGCTGTGTCGCGCGAAGCAACTGAATCTTGAGCGTCAGCAGACAGGCACGCGGTGCGTCGGGCGACTCGACCGACTCGAGGTGCCGCAGGGCGGCCACGTATTGCTCGCCCTCCATCATCCGGTCGAGTGTCTTCAATTCAGCCAGCAGGTCGTCGCAGCAGAATTTGATCTTCTTGCCCGTTCCGCCCGGACAAAGGCTATAGGAGTCGATCGCCATGGGACGCTTCTTTCGGCTGATGGCTTCGGCGGTGGACACGACTGGCCGGCGGGCGTTCAGACGCGGACAACGCGAGACCGACCTGGCGGCCGGGCGGCTGAATCTGACCGGCAACGGATAGGAACGTGATGGTAGCATACGGCCGCACGGTTGACGAGCAACGAAGTTGGGCCGCTTGCCGAAGGAAACATCCTCGCGCAGGAGAGCAAGCAGAGGAATATGGATAAATGCGGGGTTCTGGCGAATTCCGACGGCATTAGTCCAGACGGGTCCACGTTGTCCAGTGCGTTTTGCGGAGCTGCTAGGGTGACTACGCCGGAGAGCGGCCGCTGAGGGTTGTCTTCCGCCGCGTTCCCCCTATTAGGGAGGTGGTTTCACGCGCGGCCGGGCTTAAGACGGGCGATCTGTATGGTTCCTGGAAGTTTGTGCTGGGCCTGTTGGTTGTACTGGTCGCACAGCGGGCGGGTTCTTTGCAGATTTTGACGGTTATTCCTATTGTACGGGCGATCTCTGGCCGATTAGCCAGGTGTATCGTGATAAACCGGCCGGTGGCTGCGCGACGGGAATGCCCTGCCGACGCAGTGTCGAGGAAAAACAACCCTGTCGTGGAATTGGCTATGAGACGCACAACGATCTGTTTGGCGGTCGTCGTCTTACTACTGGGTGGTCCGGCGTGGGCTCAGGAGGTCTTGCCGGGAGAGCCGATGCCGCCGGTAGAGCCGGGCGGGCCGGAAGCGGTCCCAGGTGGGCCGGCCTCGGGTGAGGCGGGCCAGGCGTCTGGGCAAGCGTCGCCGGAGCCGAGCGGGCAACCGCCTCCGCAGAAGTGGCAACCGCTCGAAGAGATCATCCCCATGCCCGATGTGACCACGTCCAATACGACGCCGCCGGTCGGCGCGACGCCCATGACGTCGATGGTTGGTCCTTTGATGGAGGCGCGTCCGCGCGGCCCGTGTTGCGAGAAGACGGGCCGCGGCTATTGGTGTCCGCCCAACTGGTCGGTGGACCAACGTGTTCGCGTCATGCACCATCCGAAACCCCGTGGCACGATCACGGGTCAGTTCGGCTCGGTGGGCATAGGGTATGACTTCATTACAGAACAATACGTCGAGTCATTCGCCCTCCGGGATGGAATGTCGACGCGCTCGACGCCGCTGGAGCCCTCGGCCGCCTACGAAATCACGATTGCGCGTTATCTGGGCCGCGACTCGGACAACCGTGATCATTTTCTCGAGTTCGTCTACTACGGGCCGCACGACTGGGACCAGACGTACGCCATACACCGGACCGAGCGGCCGACGATTACCAACGGCGACCTCTGGCCGAATCAGGAGCAAATTCCCCTGGGTACGGATGTCACCTTTGGAAACCTCTTCAGCTTCCTCGATAATGACCTGACCGGGTTCAATCGGGCTGATGACCTTAGTGAGCGTTACGCGTCGCGGATGGACAACTTCGAGCTCAACATGAGGGTTCGTCCTCGTCCACGGATCGATCGCATGATGCTCTATCAGAACGGCCGGTGGCGTCGCGAGGCTCAAGAAGGTTGCCTTTGCTCGTTCTTGCTCGGTATGCGGGGGATCTCCCTGGATGAGGACTACCTGCTGGTCGGCACGGGCCTGAACGTCGTCGACGACGTCACGACGAGCACCTCGGGCAGGTACGACGTCCGCACGCACAACGACATGGTCGGCCTGCAGATCGGTGGCGACGTCGTTTGGCGAAAGGGCTTTGCCGAACTCGGAATGCGGGCCAAGGGCGGCGTGTTCGTCAACTTCGCCGATCAGTACACAACCTTGGTCAGTACGGGAGGGTTGGGCGATCCGATGGCCAACCAAGAGCTTTACGACGTCAATGGTCCTTATACCGACACCAACGACCAATACTCCGAAGATCGCCTGGCCCGATCGCGCGACGTGGGGGGCGTGGCCGAGTTCGGTTTCACGGCCGGCTACCAGGTGCGACGGAACATGGTTGTCCGGGCGGCTTACGATATCATGTGGCTCTCCGGCGTGGCGTTGGCCCCCGAGCAGGTCAACGGCCAGATCGGTGCTCCGGGGCGCATCAACCGCAACGGCCTGCTGTTCATGCAGTCGTTGAGCCTGGGTGTGGAACTGGATTGGTAGTGGCCATCACCCCCGACGGGCGACGTGTCCGGGTTAGAAAACGGTTGGGTTGATCATGATGCGACCCCCGCGGCTTGCCGCGGGTTTTTTTTGCGCCCAAAGCCGCTGCCTGTCCCGGCCGGCCACGGAGCGTGCGACCGCGGCGTGGTCGGCTGCCCGTGGCCGATGGCCGTCGCACCGGGCGGTCGCGGGCGATCCCCCCAACACAAGGGATCACGCGCACGGTCGATCGGCAATGGTCTCGCCCGGCGGCGTACTGCCGGGCGTGAAACTGGCGAAACGGGGCCGACTTCTCCTGCCGTGGGCCACGAATGACCCTGCCACGGCGGCGCGGCTGACATGGACGGCTCGAACGATTAGCAGTAAGCTAAGTGTTCTGGAGCGTCCATTTGATTATGGCGGGTGCACCGGTTTCCCAATGCAGCGAGTCACGCATGAAGCAAACCTTTTTCGCACGACGCGGCTTTCTGATTCTAATGTTGCTGGTGTTCTCGCTGCCCTTAATTTGGGTAGGCTCGAAGCGAGCATTGCTGAAGAACCGCAACGACGTGAAGACGTGGTTGCCCGACGGATTTCAGGAAACGGCCGACTACGCCTGGTTCGAGGAGCATTTTCCCCACGACCAGTTCATCCTGGCCAGTTGGGAGGGATGCACGCTGGGCGACCCCCGGCTCGATTTTCTCGCCCGCAAGCTCAGGGCGCACACCGAGGAGGCCAAGCGCAAGGGCGAGCAGCCCTATTTCAGGAGCGTGCTGACGGGCAAGGAGCTGGTCGACCAGGTCGCGGAGCGGTTCAAGACCAGGCTCTCGCGCGAAGAGGTGCTTGCGCGGCTCGAAGGGTCGTTGATCGGGGCGGACCACAAGAAGACGTGCCTCATCGTGTTTCTGGCCGAGGTGTTTCACGGCAACGAGCTGGCCGCGGTGGTCCAGTGCGTCAAAGACACGGCCAACGATTGCGACGTGCTGGGCGACATTAAGACCATTCCCGAGGGTAACCCTATCCCGAAGGACCAGATTCACCTGGGCGGCCCGCCGGTCGACAACGCGGCGATCGACTATGAAGGCAAACGGACGCTGATCCGCCTGGCGGGTTTGTCGGCGGTGATTGGCTTGGGTATCTCGTGGCTGTGCTTGCGGAGTATTCGCCTGACGGCGATGGTGTTTAGCTGCGCGATTCTCGCGGCCGGCATCGGGATGTCGATCGTCTTTTTTTCGGGCGGGCTGGTCGACGCGATCCTACTGTCGATGCCGTCGCTGGTTTACGTGCTGGCGATGTCCGGGGCGATCCACATAGTCAACTACTACCACGATGCGATCCATGAGAGCGGTTTGGACGACGCGCCGCAGCGCGCGCTGGCCCACGGTTGGAAGCCGTGCACGATTGCGGCGGTGACGACCGCGATCGGCTTGTTTTCGCTCTGCAACAGCAGCCTGATTCCCGTCCGCAATTTCGGGTTCTATTCGGCGTTGGGCGTACTGGCGTCGCTCGTGCTTCTGTTTCTGGTGTTACCGGCGTGTCTTTCACTTTGGCCGTCGCGTGCGTTTGCCGAGGAGATCAAACGCAAGCAGCAAGAGGAACAGCAGCGAGGGAGGAAGAAACACACGGTCTTCCACCAGGTCTGGCACAAGGTCGGGGGGAAGGTGATTCGCCACAACGGCCTGGTGGCGACGGGCTGTCTGGCGGTTATGCTTTTTCTTGCTCTTGGCGTCTTCCGGATTGACCCGTCGATCAAGCTGATGAAGCTCTTTTCGCCGGGCGCGCGGATTCTGACCGACTACGCCTGGCTCGAAGAGCATCTCGGACCGTTGGTCCCCATGGAAGTCGTGATTCGTCTGGACCGCGACAAGACGAATTTGAACTTTCTGCAGCGGATGCGTTTGGCTCGCGACGTGGAACGGGCGGTCGAGCAACTTGAACCGGTCGGCGGCGCGATGTCGGTCGCGACCTTCGCTCCCAGTCTGGGCCCCAGCCGGCTCGGCGGCTTGACTTTCGAGGAACACGCGTTGCAGACCGTTTTGAAGAGACACCGCGACGATTTTGCCGAATATCTTCGGGTGGACGAGAACAGCAACGAGGAACTCTGGCGCGTCAGTGCCCGGGTCGAGGCGCTGAGTGACTTGGACTACGGCAAGTTCGTCAACGAGTTGCGCGACGTCGTCGATCCGGTGTGCCAGGCCTATCGCGACGCGGGCGCCGAGGGTCTGACGGTTAAGTACACGGGCCTGGTGCCACTGGTTTACAAGGCCCAAACCGAACTGATCAGCGGACTGTTCCGAAGCCTCATTCTGGCCTTTGTGCTGATTGCCATCGTCATGATGATCGTGCTGCGCAGCGTCTCGGCCGGGGTGCTGTCGATGATCCCCAACCTCTTTCCCGTGATGATCATCTTCGGCGCCATGGGCTGGCTGGCGATCAAGGTCGACGTCGGATCGATGATGACGGCCAGTGTCGCCCTGGGCGTGGCCGTCGACGACACGATCCACTATCTCACCTGGTTCCGGCACGGGCTCGATCTGGGCTACAGCCGCAAGCGGGCGGCGATGACGGCCTATCAGCGATGCGCCACGGCCATGAGCCAGACCACGCTGATCGGCGGCCTGGGCCTGGCCGTGTTCGCCGTCAGTACCTTCACGCCGACACAGCGTTTCGGCTATCTGATGTTGACGCTGCTGTTTGCCGCGTTGGTCGGCGACTTGATCTTCCTGCCGGCGCTGTTGACCGGCCCGTTTGGCCGATTCTTCGACCGAAAACGCCGAAAAAAAAACGGCCGACCACCGTCGGATGATTGGTCGTCGGAAGAGAGGGGACCCACCCATCGCGACGTCCAACACGACGCGCCCGTGGCCGATGTGGTCTTGGGCGCCGAGCAGTCCGGCACGCAGCGCGAGCACACTCCGTCATCGCTGCCGACACCCCACGGCCGCACGAAACGGTCGAGTTGGGTGCCGTAGACCAATCGTTGATCCGGCGCGCATTTCTCACTACGGTGTGCCACTGCTTGCCACCGGCAAGCAGTGCGGGCTATGGAGCCGTCCAGCACTGCCTCTTGCGAAACAGTGGCACACTTCGTTGGACCGTTCCCGGCTCGTGAGATATGCGGGCGGGGCGCCACAGGCGTAGTAGTGCGTCTACCGTCAAGTGTCAGGCACGAGTTGGGTGCCATGGGCGGCTTGCCCGCCCTTGCCGGAGTCTCGTTTTGCAGCGGCAGACAAGCTGCCGCTGGCACCCAATCATTGAATCACCACACATGACAATAAAGGATAGACGAACTAGTGGTCCGTCCACGTCTATTTGTCATGCACGGTAGCTGGGTGCCACGGGCATCTTGCCCGTGTAAGAAACACTGGCGAGACGCCAGTGGCACCCAACTCATATCTGACATTGAACGATAGACGGACCACTAGTAGGTCAGGCTGTGTCTGACGGTGCATGCATGGCGCGTCACATCAACGCCGCGGCACTGTCCAGCGGAGGACACCAGAAGGGGAATTGGGGAAACAGGATCGGACCGGCCTGCTCCATCCGCTCGCCCGAGACGATCAGACGGCCGCTTTGCCGTGCGCTGTGCCAGTCAATTTGCCCTAGCACCAGCGGCGCCAACTCGTGGCCGGCCAGGCGAAGCCGGTTTTCGGGGTGCCGGCCGGCCGTGACGGTCGCGCCGCGGGCGTCGAGCGTGACCAGATAGCTGCGCCGATCGAGCGTCAGGCTCCATGGTAACGGCAGTTCCAGCCCGGCCGCTTCCGCGCGGCGGAGAAGCTCGGGCCCGACCTGCCGCAGAAGCTTGGCCGGGGCCAACACCAGGGCCATGAGGATCTGGCCGCCGTCGGGTTGCCGGTCTTCGGTTTGCCCGCCGGCCAGTCGAAACAGCCCGTGGAGCTGATCGACCGGCGAAGCATAAAGCGCGACCTCGGAGCAGTCCCGTTCTATCGCCTCGCGACCCAACCGGGCCAGCAAGGGCAGCGCGGCCGCGCGACGTCCCGGCGCGGTCAGCAATTCGAGGATGCGCCCCCGGCGCACCGCCGCGTAGGCGACGACTTCGGTCCGGGCTTCGTCGATTTCGAGGACCTGCGGGCCGGCGGTGGCCACGTAGAGTTGCTCGCACGCCTCGCCGCCGACGATCCACTGCCAGGTGGCGGCCGTGCGCCGCATGGGACCGAACGTGCCGGGCAGATTGCGATTGTAGATTCGCTCAACCGCCGGTATTTCGACACGCCGCCAAGGACGCACGCTGAGCCGGGTTCGCCGTTTTTCCGGAATGAGTCCCTGGGTGTGCATCTCGGAGAGCAGCCGCCGCGTATGGATCGTGGAGCGATGATCGACGCCCACCGATCCCCAACCCAGCTTCTGGAAGAAACCGGCCGCCGAGCTGCGAGCCAGCCCGAGGAGTGAGCCGTCATGCGACATGTGCCGCGCGGCCGCCTCGAGCAGTTTTTTGCCGAGTCCTTGCCGGCGGAACTCGGGCGCGACGAGCACCCATTGCAGCTCGCCGACCGGAAGACGAATCGCGCCGAACTGCATCACGCGCCGGGTGGTGTGGGCATGGGCGATGATCCGCGAGCCCGCCTTGATCAAGAGCCGATCGGGCGGTTCGTGGAGGGGATCGTCCAGCGAGTCTTTCAGACGGCCGGACGACCAGCTTGGGCAAGTGCCGCAGAGAAACTGCAAGACGGCCGGTTGATCGCCCGGCCGGGCCCGCTCGACCGCCGCGGCGACCTTCGGCCCCGAGGGCGCCGTCTGGGAGGTCGACCCGCCCGAGGACGGCTTGGAGGGCAATGCGTTCATCGCCGCCGGTCCTTTCAAGGATCCGTAGGTCAGGCTGTGCCTGACGACCTTGGATCAGTTGTTCTTTGCTGTCAGGCAAAGCCTGACCTACTAGTGCGTCTACCCTCAAGTGTCAGGCACGAGTTGGGTGCCATGGGCGGCTTGCCCGCCCTTGCCGGAGTCTCGTTTTGCAGCGGCCCCGATATCATCGGGGCCGCTGGCACCCAATCATCCAATCACCATACATGACAATAAAGGATAGACGAACTACTACGAGATTGATGCGCGCTGTCTCTTTCTTTGCGTCTGTGCGCGATGGTAACTTGACACTGGTCAAGAACAGGTTCTCGCGCAGAGGCGCGGGGGCGCAGAGAATTGTTATCGATCGAAATGATTATCGACGCGTTGTGTCTGATCCGGATGCGCGAGGAGACGTTGCGCCTTCAGACTCATCAAAACCGATTTGGGGCGTTTTGGGAACCGGTTGGACCAGTTACCGGGCACGGAAAAATCTCGCGGGGGGAGGGGGGAAACATCGATCGGCGGTTCCCCGCCAGAGTGGTCGCAGTGCAGACTCTCTTGCGGCTAACCACACCAAACTCATTGGTCTACATCATGTTGTGGATGGCCATCGTGTCACGCATGTTTCCAGAAGCCGAGCGGCCGCGAGACACTACGGCGAATCGGCAGGCTTGGACGTTTCGGCAGATTCAGTGGATTCGGCCGGCCCTTTTGGCTTCGGCCGGCCGTGGATGTAGAAGATGGCGTCTTCGGCGTTCACCAGGCGTTCTATCTCGCTTTCGTACGCCTCCCCGGTGGTCGACTTCTCCGATCCGCCCGAGTCCTTGAGATCCTTGCTCACCGAATAGACGACGGCCCGGTCTGGGAGGTATCGAAACGGCTTGCCGTCGTACGGATCGGCCGGCACGGCGTTGAGATACTTGGGCACCAGCGCGTCGAGCGTCGGCGGCAGTTGGCCGTGGTCCTTCTCGTAACGCCCGCATGCCACGATCAACCGCGTGGCGGCAAGATGCATGTCGGTTCGGCATTGGGCTTCCAAGAGGGCGTCGACGGCCGGGGCAAGCAGACAGACGAGGATTCTGCCAACCTGATTCGGCGCAAGCATCGACATGACTCGGTGCTTCTTGGCGCCGACCATTTCCTCCTGGTCGATAAACTTTCTCTTGGCACGCGGAAGCGCCACGTTCTCGATGTTGTTGCGGCAGATCTCGGCGAACATCTGTTTCGTCTTGTTGGGTTGGAAGAAATAGCCGATGCTCGCCCGACGAGAACGGCCCGTCTTCCGGCCGGCAAGATCATGAAGATCCATTTTTCCGTCGCGCAGGTCGTCAATCGTATTGGCCGACATCTGGTATTCGCACTTCAGTGCTCGCACCAAGCCTTGATCCAGTCGTGAAACCCGATCGAGTGCTTGAGCAAGTCGGGTAAGGTCGTCGCGTGACGTGCCCCCGTCGGCGGCCAGCGCCCGGGACGACTCCAGGCCCTGTCCGAGAATCGTGATTCCAATGAGATAGTTGATAAAACACGCCGGGTGCTCCTCGATCAACTCGCCCAAGCGAATTTGCTGCCGGCATGTCTTCGCAGCCTCGGCGATCCGGCCCGCCTTTCGATTATGGTCCACCTTAAGTGTTAGCAGCTTGCTCAGTTTGCGCCACTGGTAAGAATAGTCCAGCGGGTCGGAGAAGCTACGCACCTCGGGCGACTGGCAGATGCGGCAACGCAGGCCCCGCTCCAACAGCGCGACTGCCTTCTCATTGCGAGCCAACAGATCGGCCACGTACTGCGGATCGCTTTTCCTGCCCGCGGCGATGTCCCAGATCAAGTGCTCGTCCTCGGGCCAGTCGAGCGCGGCGGCGGCCGCGTTGAAATGGGTGAAGGCGTTCTGGTCGTCGGCGACCTCGACGCGCTTGGGCACCAGGTCCGACGTGTCGGGCGGGGCGATGTCGCGACAGGTAAAAAACGCGACGCCCAGCGGTACGAGAATGAGCACAACTGGCAGGATGAGTAGCAATAGCCATAGTCTTTTCATGGGAATGCCCTCGATCGAGAGTGCTTCGCGTTCTTGCGCGAAGGGGCTTGCTTGTGGTTCGACCGCAACGAGCCGCAAGCGGCCCCGCTAAACAGGATACACGAAAGCACCTTGGGCCGCTACTGCTGATCGATCGGATCGTGCTGCTCGCGTCGGCCATTCGCAGCTCTCAGGCACAGCCTGACCTACGGCCGGCTCCATCGCACGGCCGCGCCGCTGGGCAGCGCGCGGCCGGCCGCCGTGCGGAGCGTCATCGTCGAGGTGTCGATCGTGGTCTGCTTCGGGGACTGTCCCAATTTTTGCACAGCAAAAATGGGACTGTCCCCTTTTGTCGCAGGCACTGGCGAAACGCCAGTGGCACCCGGCGGAGCGAAAATGGGACTGTCCCCTTCATCTCCTGTATCGCCCAATGCCTCGCGAAGCATCTCGGCGAGTCGCCAGGCGTCGAACTCGGGCGTATGCGCGGTCAGAAGGAGGAACGAGCGCCGGCCGGCGGTCAACTCGGCACAAGCGGCAAGCAACGGGCCCAGGTGTTTCGCCAACCGCCAGACCTCACCGCCAGCGCCGTGGCCGTAGCTGGGTGGATCGAGGATGACCGCGTCGTAGCGATTACCCCGCCGGAGCTCGCGGTGGACGAATTTCGGCGAGTCCTCGGCGATCCAGCGGATCGGCGCGTCGGCCAGTCCCGAGAGCTCGGCGTTGCGTCGGGCCCAGGCGAGCGTGTTTCGCGCGGCGTCGACGTGGACCACCTCGGCCGCGCCGGCCGCGGCCGCCGAGAGCGTGCTTGCGCCGGTGTAGGCGAACAGGTTGAGTACCTTAAGCGGCCGGGCGGCCCGTGCAATCTCGGCGGCGATCCAGTCCCAGTTAGCCGCCTGCTCGGCAAAGACGCCCAGATGGCCGACCGGGCTGAGCTTCAACTCCATGCGGAAGCTGCCCGTCTGGACGGTCCATCGCTCGGGCAGGTCGCTTCGGCCGGTCCACCGGCCCGAATCGGCCGAGGTCCGCTCGAATCGGGCGTCGGCCCGGCGCCAGAGGTCGGGATCGCCCTGGGCAAGTCCTTCGGCCGTCGGGCAAGGGCGATCGACGATGCAAGGACCGAACCGCTCCAGGCGCCGGCCTCGGCCGAAGTCGAGAAGTTCGTAATCGTCCATGTTCAGCAGGCAGCGGGCAGTAGGCAGTAGGCAGTAGGCAGTAGGATGTGTGTTTGCGCGCACCAGCGTTGGTTCATCGTCCTTTCATAGCGTGGGGCGGAAGCCCCACGACGCCGCGGACATACGGCAGGGGACAGTCCCATTTTTGCTCCGCTGTCGCTCCGCAAAAATCGGGACAGTCCCCGGCGGAGAAAACCGGGACAGTCCCTTATTCCCGCAGGAAGTCTTGGACGATGGTCACTTCGCGGATCTGCCGGGTGTCGGGCTCGAAGACGCGGATCTTGATCCGGATGCCCCGCAGCGGCACGGCGTACGGCGGCGGCGCCTCCTGCTCGAGGGCATCGTCGACGATGCCAGGAACACCACCGTCATCGAAGCCGTTGGTGCCCTGGTCTGGCCCGAAAACTCCGTCCTGATTGTCTCCGTCTTTTTCATAATGGGTCGACCAGGTATCGTAGGTGCTGCTGGCGTTTGGCAACGGTACACCGTTGGGATAAGTAAGCGTGACCCGCGACCGAGGATCCGGTGGTCCAGAGAAAAAGGACACGCTCCTGATCTCATCAAGAGTCAAACTACTGAGGCTGATAAAGGGAAGTGCATAGTCCAGATCGACATAGGCGCCGTGGCCAACGATGTGCCAATCAGCGTGCGTTCCCTGCAATATGTCCAGTACTTCAGATTGCGGCCTGGTGGGCTTGTCCCAAGGCGGATAGCCCCGATCGCCCGGCACGCAGGCAACACCAGTATTACGGTACGAGAGGATCAGCGCGCCCGGGTCCCACGCCTTGACGTCGAAGCCGATGACGTTGGTCAGGATCACGTCCTCGGCCACGCGGGGGCCGGGATAGGCCTTCAGCGTGCCGGTATCCGGGTCGACCTGGCTGTGGCTGTAAGGCAGCGGGGTGTTCCAGGCGTCGAATTGTTCTGCGGTGAATGGAGTGAGCAACGTGAGCGAAACGTTCTGTCGCGGAAAACCCGGCCACCATGCGTTGGATGCATCTTGGCACCACGAGCACTCGCGCAACGTGGGCAGGCCGAGGTATCGCCAATTCGTGTAGACCTGACTGCCGGTCGGCCCTTGCATGTGGGGATGGAACGGAAAGCCGCGGCCCGGGCTCTGATGGAGCTCATGGGCGAAACGGTTTTCGCGTTTGGTCAGGTCGGCCAGCGTGTTGGGCACCCAAACCCAGGCGTCCGTGGGAGCCGCGTCGCCCATGACCAGGCCTTCGAGGCGCACCGACAGATCGAAGTTGTTGTAGAAACCGCGATCGGCATCGGCAAGGCTGGCGAAGAGCGGGGCGTCGGGCATTTGATAGAGCGAACCCGAGCCGCTCACCAGATTGGCCCAACTGAGTATTTCCCGAACGGGTGTTCCCAAATGAGGATCGAAATCGGGTTTGATCAGCAGCACCCGGCGGTAGAGCGTCGTGCCGCGTACGAACCAGCAGACTTCGGCGATTTCCGATTCGGCGCTTTTTTGTTCGTCGCCCGATGCGCTTCGGACAAACACGCGGCCCACCAGCGGATCGCCCCGGCTGCGGGTGGTGAACATGAGGATGTCGTCGTTGTCGGCGACGGTGGTGTCGGCAGGATTAGCCGGGTCGTCCGTATTCAGGGCGACCGTGTGAAGCAGGTAAACTGGCCCGCGGGGTCCCTCAATGTACTCAAAATAGCCCTTGCCCGCCTCCGGCGACAGCGGCGGCGTCATGTCGGCCGTCACGCCTTGCAGGTCGAGTCGGAGTCGGGCGGTGGCGGAGCGCAACTGGTCGTTCATTTCCAGGACGGCCCGGGAGTTGTCCACGCTGCTGCCGACCAGGCCGAAGATCTGGACGACCAGGGCCATCATGATGAGCGTCAGCGTGACGGACATGAGCATTTCGACCAGGGTGTAGGCCCGGCGGCGGGGGACCGTTTCCTGCACTGGCTGGCAAGCAGCCAGTGGCACCCGGCGCGGCCGGAGGGGGACAGTCCCATTTTTGCTCCGCCTGCGGCTCCGCAAAAATCGGGACAGTCCCCGGGCAAAAATTGGGACAGTCCCCGGCACTGCTGGGCGAGCCAGCAGTGGCACCCTATTGCCGGCACGTGGTCCGGTTTTTGGAGAATGGAACCTCTTCACGTCTGTCTCCTGATCTGGCGAGTTGTGGCCGGCACGATGGATAGCGAGTCGGTAGCCGCGGCTGACCCGACCGACACGCGAAACCGTGCCGCCAGCGGGGGAGAGGGCCAGATAAGACATTCGACTGACTCCCCTGCTTCGCCCTTGGTGGGGGGACGCTTGGGCCCGTCGACCTGACCCAAGCATACCCTAATTCTATTCGACCGTGATTTTGGACAAATGTCAATCATATTTTGTGGCGAGGCGGCCAAGGGCAACCCCCTGATGGGGCCGCGCCGGCTTGGTAGAAAGCAAATGACCGTTCCCTCACGGTCGCGGCTCGGTAAAGCATATCAGAGGGGGACAGTCCCATTTTTCCTCCGCTGTCGCTCCGGAAAAATCGGGACAGTCCCCTAGTAGTCCATCTACCCTCAAGTGTCAGGCACGAGTTGGGTGCCATGGGCGGCTTGCCCGCCCTTGCCGGAGTCTCGTTTTGCAGCGGCAGACAAGCTGCCGCTGGCACCCAATCATCCAATCACCACACATGACAATAAAGGATAGACGAACCACTAGCGCGGGCCAAGACCCTCGGTCCGGACGTGCTCGGCCAAGGCGTCTTGCCAACGGGGCAGCGCGAACCGGTCGGGCAGCGCGTCGTAGCGGCTGGTGTCCAAGACGCTCCAGCCCGGTCGTCGCGCGGCCGTCGGGTATCGGTCCGAGCCGATCGGCACCAGCTCGACCGACCGCCGAGTGAGCCGGAACAACTCGGCGGCCAGCTCGTACCAGGTGGTCGCTCCGCGGTTGACCACGTGATAGGTGCCCTGCAGCCGCGAGCGAACCAGAAAGTCGACGGCCCGGGCCACGTGCGGCGTGTAGCTGGGCGTGACGTGCTGGTCGTCGACCACTTCGATGCGTCTTCGGTCGGCGGCCAGTCGAAGCATCGTCTGGACGAAATTGCCTCCGCCGCGTGGGCAGCCCGGGCCGTAAAGCCCGCTGGTGCGGACGATCAGGTGCTTCGGCCAGGCCGCCGCGCACCGCTCGGCGTCGAGCTTCGTTTGGCCGTAGACGTTCAGGGGCGCCGGCCGGTCCGTTTCACGATACGGAGTCGTGCGCTGCGCATCGCCGCCGAAGACGTAGTCGGTGCTGATCTGGACGAGCGTCGCATCGAGCTCTCGGCAGACCTCGACCAGGCGGGCCACGCCGTCGACATTGACCGCACGGGCCTGCTCGGGCTCGGATTGGGCCCGATCGACCAATGTGTAGCCGGCCGTGTTGATGACCACGTCGGGGCGGAGTCGGGCGAGCCGGGCGATTCCGGTCCCGATCCATCGGGAGGAGTCGGTCAGGTCGAACTCGGGCAGGTCCAGGCCGGCGGCCTCGTCGCCCAGTCGCTTGAGCAACTGGCTGCCCAGTTGGCCTCCGGCGCCGGTGATGACGATCTTCATGGGGCGTACGTCTTCGTATCGGTTGCTTGTGAGGCTGAAGGGTGGGGCTGAAGGGGACAGTCCCCTTTTTTCTGCGCTGTCGCTACGAAAAAAGGGGACAGTCCCCGTGTACGAAAAAAGGGGACAGTCCCCGTGTCATGGTGGTTTTCCCAGGCCGAGACGCTCTCGACGATAAGTGCCGTCGGTGACGCGTCGGACCCAGTCCGGATGGTCGAGATACCACCGGACGGTTCGCCGGAGTCCGGAGTCGAAGTCTTCGCCGGGCGTCCAGCCCAGCTCGCGGCGGAGCTTGCCGGCGTCGATGGCGTAATGGCGGTCGTGGCCCGGGCGATCTTCGACGAACCGGATGAGCGACTCGCACGGTCGATGGGGCAACTCGGGCCGCAACTCGTCCACCAGGCGGCAGATGGTCTTGACCACTTCCAGGTTCGAGCGCTGGCAATCGGCGCCGATGTTGTACACCTCGCCCGGGCGGCCCGCATCGAGCACGCGGCGAATGGCGCGAGTATGGTCCTCGACGAACAGCCAGTCGCGAATGTGCCGGCCGTCGCCGTAGACGGGCAGCGGGCGACCTTCGACGGCCGAGAGGATCATCAACGGAATCAGCTTCTCGGGGAACTGATAGGGGCCGTAGTTGTTCGAGCAGTTGGTCACCAGCACGGGCAGACCGTAGGTGTGCCGGTAGGCTCGGGCGAAATGGTCGGCCGCGGCCTTGGAGGCCGAATACGGAGAATTGGGCGCGTAGGGCGTGGTCTCGGTGAAGGGGGCGCCGTCGGGGCCGACCGTGCCGTAGACCTCATCGGTCGAGACGTGCAGCAGTCGAAACGCGTCGCGGCGCTCGGGCGGCAGCTTGGCCCAATAGCGACGCGCGGCTTCGAGCAGCCGGAACGTGCCGACGACGTTGGTCGCCACGAACGGCTCGGGCGAGTCGATCGAGCGGTCGACGTGCGTCTGGGCGGCGAAATTGACCACGGCCTGCGGCGCGTGCCGCTCGAGCAGCTTGGTCACCAGCGCCGGATCGGCGATGTCGCCTTCGACGAACGTGTGTCGCGGGTCGTCGAGCACCTCGGCCAGCGAATCGAGATTGCCGGCGTAGGTCAGCTTGTCGAGGTTGACGATGTGGCAGTCCTGCCGGGCGAGCTCTTGGCGGACGAAACAACTGCCGATGAATCCAGCCCCGCCGGTGACGAGAATAGTCTTCGTGGACATGCTTCGGATCGAGTCCTTTCAGGCGTCAAGTGGACGGTTTGCGGGGAGTCGCTTGCTCGCGGGCGACTCGGCGGACGAGAAGCCGTTCCAGCGGCCGTTTGAGCCGTGTGTACCAAGGTTCTTGTTCGGGATGGATCGGGTCGATCAGCACGGTGAACAGCCCGGAGAGCCGACCGGCGATGACGTCGGCGAAGACCTGGTCGCCGACCATGGCGGTGCGTTGCGGATCGAAACCCATTTGGGCCACTGCCGCGCGGCAGCCTTGCGGGAGCGGTTTCAGTGCGGCGGCCACGAACGGGAGTCCGAGCTGCTCGGCCACGCGTTGGACTCGGGTGCCCCGGCCGTTGGAGACCAGGCACAAGCCGATGCCCTGATTGCGAAGCGCATCGATCCAGGCGACGACCTCGTCGGAGAGCGTCTGGCTGCGGTATTGCTTCAACGTGCAGTCGACGTCCAACAACAAAGCGTCGATGCCCAGCCGACGCAGCAGCTCGACGTCGAGTTGCTCGACGCGTGCGAGTCGCAGGTCGGGTCTGAAGATCCGAAGCATCGCCCTGGTCCCTCACTGCAATCGACGTTGTGGGTTGGGTGTCGGCGGTTCGGCGCGCCGCGCCACTCCGGCCGCTCTACCGGGCGCCCGTCCGAATACACTCTCAGTAGTTCCAAGTTCTATTGAGACCTGGCATTGTCACTGCTGAGCGTAGTGAAGAATCTCTTTCCCGGCGCGCCGGGATCGAGATCCTTCGCTACGCTCAGGATGACCTGCTGAGGTATCAGCCAGCCAAACTTGGAACTACTGACTCCGTGATTAGTCCTAAAGGGGGGAGGAAGGCACCGATGCGGCCGATTTGACGAGCAATCGACCTGTTTTGCTTATCGTAGCCGGTTCATCCTCCTTCGGGAAGGTTATCATATTTCTAGGAGTCCCTGCTTTGTAATGGGCGGGAATGCCGTTAGAATGAGGGGTTACATCGGGGCCGTCGGCCGGTTCGGTTTTCCAATCAGGTTGAGGATAAAAAGACAATGGCGATCAACATGGCCGTGGTGCCGGTGGCCGGGCGAGGGACCCGACTGTTGCCGGTGGCAAAAAGCCAACCGAAGGAGATGCTGCCGGTGGGCCGCAAGCCGGTCGTGCAATACGTGGTCGAGGAGCTGGCCCGATGCGGCCTGAGTCGATTGCTTTTCGTGACCGGGCCGGGCAAGACGGCCATCGAGAATCATTTCGACATCGACGGCGAGTTGATTGCCCATTTGCGTGAGACGGGCAAGGAGGATCTGTTGGCCGAGCTGGCGTTTGAGCGGGAGGACATCGAGTATTTCTACACGCGTCAACGGCGACAACTCGGGCTGGGACACGCCGTGCTCTCGGCCAAGGCGGTCGTCGGCGATCAGCCGTTCGTGGTGGCCTTGGGCGATTCGATCATCGGGCTGCATGCCCAAAGCCGCGTGGTCCGCGTCATGGTGGAGCAGTTCGAGGAGGCCGGCGTCGATTGCGTCGTGGCCTTGGAAGAAGTTGCGCCTGAAGACGTGACGCGCTACGGGATCGCGATTCCCCGCGGCGCGCCGGCCGAGGTGTTCGAGCTGGCCGACGTGATCGAGAAGCCGCAGCTGGGCCAGGTGGACAGCAATCTTGCGGTGGCTGCCCGGTATGTTTTCAGCCCGCGGATCTTCGATTGCCTGGAGAGTACGCCGCCGGATAAGGGGGGCGAGATCCAGTTGACCGACGCGATCCGCATGCTCATCCAACAAGGCCGCCGTGTGTTGGGGGTGCGGTTGGCGCGAGGTCAAACCCGATTCGACATCGGCAATTTCGAGAGCTACTTCCAGGCGTTTGTCGATTTCGCGCTGGCCGATCCGCAGTACGGCGAGCAGCTGCGCAGCCACGTGCGGCGGCAACTGGATCTTGACGATGGGGCACAACGCGAGGACCGGCAATGCGGTTGATCCGAAAAAAGGCCTTTGCCCGGGCCGGCCTGATCGGGAATCCTTCGGACGGCTACTGCGGCAGGACGCTGTCGGTGGTCGTGCCGAATTTCTGGGCGGAGGTGACGCTCTACGAATGGGACCAGGTCGAGTTGGTCTGGGGTGAGAACGACCAGAGCCGTTTCCGGTCGGTCGACGACCTGGTGCGCGACGTCCAGTTGCACGGTTACTACGGCGGCATTCGCCTGGTGCGGGCCACGATCAAGAAGTTCGTCGACTACTGTCGGGGCCGGGGCATCCCGCTGCGGAGCGACAATTTCTCGGTCCGTTACGAGAGCCACATTCCCCGGCTGGTCGGGCTGGCTGGCTCCAGCGCGATCATCGTGGCGACGTTGCAGTGCCTCATGGAGTTCTACGACGTGAGCGTCGCGCAGGAAGTCCAGCCGTCGCTGGCGCTGTCGGTCGAAACCGAGGAACTGGGGATCGCCGGCGGACTGCAAGACCGGGTGGCACAGGTCTACGAGGGGCTGGTCTACATGGACTTCGCCGAGGAGAAGATGCACACCGTGGGCGGTTTCCGGTGCGGTTTCTATGAGCCGCTGGACCGGGAACTTCTGCCGCCGCTGTACGTCGCCTACCGTGCCGAGGCGAGCAGCCCGACCGAAGCGATGCACAACGATCTGCGGGCGCGGTTCGAGCGGGGTGAGCCGGCCGTGCTCGAGGCGATGCAGCGGCTTGCCCAATTGACCGTGGACGCGCGCGAGGCGCTCACCTCGGGCCATCCGGAGCGGCTTGGGCCCATGATCGATGAGAATTTCGAGTTGCGGCGATCCATCTGCCAATTGCCCGTCGAACAAGTGGACATGGTCCAGCGCGCCCGACGCGCCGGGGCGACGGCCAAGTTTGCGGGATCGGGTGGGGCGATCGTGGGAACGTATCCCGATGAGAAGACACTCCGGCGGCTGGTACGCGAGTTGGAGTCGATCGGGTGTCGGGTCGTCGATCCGCAAGCCGTCGTCGACCTGTGAAAAAAAGTAAGGTGGGCACTGCCCACCGCAATCGTTGACGTCGATGGAGAGCCATCCTTGGTGGGCGATGCCCACCCTCAGTAGTCCCAAGTTTGGCTGGCTGATACCTCAGCAGGTCATCCTGAGCGTAGCGAAGGATCTCGATGGCCAAGGAGATTCTTCGCTACGCTCAGCAGTGACAATGCAAGGTCTCAATAGAATTTGGAACTACTGACACTACGATTTTTCCAAGAAGGATCTTGCCATGGCCAGACGAGCACTGATTACGGGCATCACCGGCCAGGATGGGGCCTATCTGGCCGAACTGCTGCTCGAGAAAGGTTACGAAGTCCACGGCATGGTTCGGCGATCGAGCACGGAATGCTTCCAGCGCATCCTTCATCTTCAGCAGCGCATCCGGCTTCATCAGGCCGATCTGCTCGACCAGCTTTCGATCATCACGCTCCTGCAAGAGATCCGGCCCGAGGAGGTCTACAACCTGGCGGCACAAAGCTTCGTGCCGACCAGTTGGCTGCAGCCTTTGCTCACGGGCGAATCCACGGCGCTGGGGGTGACGCGCATGCTCGAAGGCCTGCGGTTGGTCGATCGCGGCATCCGTTTCTATCAGGCCAGTTCGAGCGAGATGTTCGGCTCGGTCCGCGAGGAGCCGCAAAACGAACAGACCCCTTTCTATCCTCGAAGCCCCTACGGCGTGGCCAAGGTCTACGGCCATTTCATCACGGTCAACTATCGGGAGAGCTACGACATTTTCGCCTGCTCGGGCATTCTCTTCAATCATGAATCGCCGCTGCGCGGCAAGGAGTTCGTCACGCGAAAGGTGACCGACGCGGTGGCCCGAATCAAGCTGGGCGTTCAGGACAAGCTCTACTTGGGCAATCTCGACGCGGCGCGGGACTGGGGCTATGCGGGTGACTACGTCAAGGCGATGTGGATGATGCTGCAACAGGAGAAGCCGGGCGACTACGTGATCGCGACCGGGCGGAAACACACGGTCCGCCAGTTGGTCGAGGAGGCGTTCGGCCACGTCGATCTGGATTGGCACGACTACGTCGAGGTTGATCCGGCGCTGCTCCGCCCGGCCGAGGTCAACCGACTCTGCGGCGATGCGAGCCGTGCGCGGGCCGAGTTGGGATGGCAGCCGACGGTTTCTTTCCGCGATTTGGTGCGGATGATGGTCGACGCCGATCTGGACCGCCTCAGGCGCGAGATCAGCGGTCGAGCGACTTCGGCCTCGGCCCAAACGTAGTCAGTGACAGTAGTTCCAAGTTCTATTGAGACCTGGCATTGTCCCTGCTGAGCGTAGCGAAGAATCTCCTTCCCGGCGCGCCGGGATCGAGATCCTTCGCTACGCTCAGGATGACCTACTGAGGTATCAGCCAGCCAAACTTGGAACTACTGAGTGAGAAGTAGGATGGGCATTGCCCACCGGGATCGTTGATGTCGACGTAAGGTGATTCTTGGTGGGCGATGCCTACCCTACGGCTTGCACGCGAGCCGATTGGCGGGGCGGAAACTCGCGTTGACCCGTTTCCCCAGTTCCACTATTCTGCCGCTTCCGGTCTTGCCCGGATTTGGAGACGCACTGCTTCTTGCGAAGCAGTGCCACACTGTCATGAACCGTTGTCACCTGATGAGAGATGCGGGCCAGGCCTTTGGACTTGGGCCTGGGAGCGAGCGGTGAAAAGACTTCTTGTCACGTCGCTGAAAGTTGCGGTCTCGGTTGCCATCATCGGCTACCTGATGTGGCAGGCTCGCGAGGACAACGCGTTCACGAATTTGCGCGATCAACCCAAGCGATGGGGCATGCTCGTTGCCGCGTGGTTTTTCTGTGGCGGAGCCGTATTGACCACCTTGATCCGTTGGCATTATCTGGTCCGCGCGCTGGAAATCCCTTCTCGGTTGACGGGGAGTCTGCGGATCGGTTTTCTCGGCTACTTGTTCAACCTGGCGCCGCTGGGCATCGTCGGCGGCGACCTGGTCAAGGCGGTCATGCTCGCCCATGAGCACCAAGGCAGCAGCGCCAAGTCATTCGCTTCGGTCGTGGTGGATCGTGTCATCGGCCTCTACATGTTGTTTGTCGTGGCGACGGTGGCCATTGTGGTCACCGGCTTCTGGCGGGTCGAGAACGTCATGATCGCGCGCATCTGCGAGATGACATTCTTACTGACCGTGTTGGGCACCGTGGGGATCGGCGCGTTGATGGTGCCGGCCGTTTCCGACGGAAGACTGATTCGCGCCATGGAACACTTACCTCGCGTGGGCCGCGCCATGGAGAGTCTGACCGACGCCATGCGAATGTATCGGCGCAAGCCGGCCGTGTTGCTGGCGGCCGCCGGAATGAGTGTGGCCGTGCATAGCCTCTTTGTCACCGGCGTTTACTGTATCGCCTGCGGTTTGCCGGGCAACGTTCACGCGCTGGGCGCCCATTTCGTCATGTCGCCGCTGAGCGCCGCCACGGGAGTCTTGCCGTTGCCACTGGGTCCCTTCGAGTTCGTCCTCGATTTTCTCTATGTCCACGTTCCCATTGCGGGTGCCGCGATTCCGAAGGGCCAGGGGTTGGTCGTGGCCTTGGGGTACCGAATGATTACCGTGCTGATTGCGGCCGTTGGTGCCTGCTACTACATCGGGGCCCGCCGGGAAGTGGCCCAGGTCCTACAGGAGTCGGATACCGAGCGGCCGTTTGCCCACGGGCCAACCATCGCGGTGAGCGAGGAATATCGTTCACCCCGGGCGGCCTGAGAAGGGGTTGGGCTCTGTCGGGCAGTCGACCCATCCTTTCGGGCGGCGGTTTCCCACGAATAGACTGGCAATCGCCCCCCCCAATTGACCTTGACCCCAAGTGGTGATCTTCGTAGAGTTCCCGCTTGCATAACTGGGCATCCATATCGTACTGCGCCGCATCACGGAAGATAACTGCGGGAGATAAATGGTTCTTTTCTTGCTGATCGCATCCGCCGTCTTGGCAGCGCTGGCGCTGTTGCACGCCTTTTTGATGGGGCTGCAGACTTGGGAACACCGACGTTTCGCTCGGAGTCGGCTGGCTCAACTGGATCGATGTCGCCCGACGGGTCGAGCCATGATCTTCGTGCCCTGCAAGGGAGTCGACGTCGGTTTGGAGGAGAACCTGGGTCGCTTCTTCCACCAGGATTATGACGACTACGAGATCACGTTCGTGGTCGAAAGTCCCTGGGATCCGGCCTGCGACCTGATTGCCCGGCTGATGGCCGAGCATTCCCATCGGGTGTCGCATTTGGTGGTTGCCGGTCGGGCCGAGGATGGCGGGCAGAAGGTACACAACCTTCGGCTGGCGATCCAGCGAAAGCTGTCCGAGCGCATCGAATTCCTTGTGTTCGCCGATTCCGATGCGCGTCCTGGGCTCTGCTGGCTTCGGGCGATTCTGGGCCGCTTGGGCAGCGGCAAGCGGAAAGAGACCGCCGCGGCAACCGGCTACCGCTGGCTGCTGCCGGCGCGCCCCACCCTGGCCAACCATTTGCTCTACAGCGTCAATTGTGGCGTGGCGATGTTGCTGGGCGCGCGCAAGAAGTATCCCGTTTGGGGTGGCTCCTGGGCGATTCGGCGAAGCACGTTCGAGGCGATCGGTCTGCTCGACGCTTGGCGCGGAACGCTCAGCGATGATCTGGTGGCCACCAACGTACTGCGTCGGTACGGATTGGGAGTCAAGTATGAACCGGCCTGCATGATTGCCTCTCCGGTGGACGGCACCTTGCGGGAGCATTTCCGATTCCTGCGCCGGCAGTATCTCATCAGTCGATTCTACGTTCCGAGTCTCTGGGTCGGTGGCCTGATAGGGTCGCTGATCGCCAGCGCCGGTTGGCTGTCTGCGTTGGCCGTTCTCGGAGGGGCCGCCGCGGCCGGCTCGTGGTTGGTTTTTCCCAGCGCGGGCGTTCTCCTTGCGCTCTATGGGCTTGATGCGGCCCGGGCATCGATTCGGCAAGATCTGGTGCGCATATACGTTCCCGATTGCCGGGACCAGCTCCGTTGCGCCGGGCGTTTCGACGTTTGGGCAAACTCCTTGGCCGGGCTGGTCAATACGTCGGCCATGGTAGCCTCTTGCGTGGGATGCCGCATCCGGTGGCGCGACATTACGTATCGTTTGCGCTCGGGCGGCGTGGCCAACATCGTCGCGCACACACCGGCCGGCGTCCCAGGAGCGGACCACGCGCAGCCGATCCTACCCGAGCCCATCGAGTGGCCCGAACTCTCCGGCGACGACCCCGCCGAGGACACTGAACTGAGGGCTGCCTAGGAAGGGTCCCTTGACGGACGAGCAGTGCGATGCACGTGGTTCTTTGGGATACGCGAAGGCTGGATGTTTCGAAGGATTTTGCCGGGGGGATGGGCGTGGGCAAGTATCCGCGCCGCAAGGGAGTTCGGGACCGGCTCATCCGGTACTTCTACACGCGTGATTGCCGGCCGGTGGCTTTGCTCTTTGCCCACCTGGCGGCCATCTTTCACCGGCTGGGCCACACGGTCCAGTACGCCGAGGACACGATCGTACGGGACGCGGATCTCTACGTCTTCAATCCTTCGCTCATCACGCTGCGCCTGGAGCGCGAGGCCATCGAACGGGTCCTGCAAGCCAACCCGGCGGCGCGCGTGTTGGTGGTGGGTACCGTGGCGTCGGTCATGCCCGAGGCGCTGGCCGGCCTGGACGTGACGATCGTCAAGGGCGAGGCGGAGCAACTCCGCTGGAAGCTCGACGAGGTGCTTGCGCGTCCCGGCGCCACCGTCCAGTTGGGCGTGATCGAGAACCTCGACGCGCTGCCTTTGCCCGACTGGTCGCCGTTTGAGCCACGGCGCTTTCGCATCAGCTATGACTTCTGGCGGTTTCCCACGGCGCTGGTGCAGCAGAGCCGTGGTTGCTCGATGAAGTGCAACTACTGCCCTTATATCATTCTCGACGGCAGCGTGCGGCTGCGCGATCCGGAAGCGGTCGTCGACGAGATACGGCACGACGTGCGGCACTGGGGCTTCCGCTCGTTCAAGTTCCGCGATCCCATGTTTGGATTGAGCCGCCGGCACGTGTTCCGGCTGGCCGAGTTGATCGGGCGCTTGCCGCAGAAGATCCAGTTCTCGATCGAAACGCGGATCGACCTGATGCGGCCTGAGATCCTGCGCTTGCTGAAACGGGTCGGCTTGACCAGCATCACCGTGGGCATTGAAACCCCCGACGAGGAGACGCTGCGACGCTACCGGCGCTCGCCGATCAAGGAGGATCGCCAGCGCGAGTTCGTCGAGCTTTGTCGAGGCCTGGGCATTCGCACGGTCGCCGGATTCATGATCGGGTTTCCCGAAGACACCGAGCGATCGATCCGCTCGGTGCTCGACTATGCGAAAACGGTGGGACCGACCTTCGCCAATTTCAACGTGGTCACGCCTTACCCGGGTACGGAGTTCTTCGAGCAAGTCAAAGACCAGATCGTCGATTTCAACTTCAGCCACTACGACGTCTACACGCCGGTGTTGCAATACGAGCACCTGTCGCTTGCGCGGGTGGAGACGCTGCACGGCAAGTGTTTTCGCCATTACTATTTCCGCTTGCCGTATCTGGCGCAGAATGCACATCTGCTGTTCCCTCTTTTGCAACGGCTCGGAATCGGGCTGGCCCGCAAGACGATCGAGCAGGCCGACGCGGCCCATCCGTCGCCGCCACGGCCCAAGAGCGGGCTGGAGACGCTTCAGAAGAAGCGGATGCTGCGGGCCGACGGCCCGCACACCCGGCCCTCGGTCGGCGATCGTGCGGAGCCGAAGGCCGAGGAATAAGAGGCTATCTCAGAACCTGGTTCATGGTTGTCATGCTCAGCGAAGCGAAGCATCTCAAGTCTTTCAGTGCCAGAGAGATCCTTCGCTTTGCTCAGGATGACGTTCGGGTGGCACGTCCCTGAGCGTAGCGAAGGGCGTGTTTCCCAGGGCAACCACGCCCTTCGTTCCTCAGGGCGTGCCACCCTTGCGCTCCTGTCGAGTGGGAAAAAGCATGCTCACGCAAGCGAGAGCATGCCACCCGACATCTGTCTTATCACGGACGAGCGGCGCACAGGGACGTTTCGCCAAGGCAACCGCGTTGGTTTTCCACGTCATGTCGCCGGTGCGGTTGTTGTGTTCCGGCCGCCTCCGTCCGATCGCTTGCTCGTAGGGTTAGATCTCTCGGACATAATCAGTGAGGTGTGGGCACTGAAAGTTTGCCCATGGTCCGGGACTAACCTAAACTTACCTATGAGCTTAGGCGCGCAGGCACGGTTCTTGTTGTTTCCGGTGCCGGCTGGCTCCGTAACGTTTTCCCCTCTGGCGGCGCCGGCATCGCCAAATCGCGCTGCGTGCGTTGCTGACGGTTTGGTGCTTTCTAGCGGAGGGCCGCGTCGCGGGATCGCTACACCTCCGTGACTACCTGAATTGACCACCTCGAATTTGGCAGTTCCGTCCGTGTCCGTGTCCACCGATTTGCTTGTTGAACTTAACGGCTGGGACGTCGTCTCCGAGTCGCTCGAAGCGTTCCGCGCCGGACATGAGGAGTCCGGGCGTTTCCTTGCGGAGCTGCTGGATCGAGTGGACTCTTTACTGTTGGAACTGCTCCGGGAGCAAGAGCGGTGGCGCGCCGAGCACCAACGGGCCCAGAGCGAATTGAGCCAGAAGGCGACGCTGCTCCATCACGAGGAACAGCAGATCGCCTGCGAGTGGGCTCAGATCGAGCAGGCGCGGGCCGAGGGCCGGGCGACCGAGCCCGACGCGGAGCAACAACAGCGGCTCGAAGCGATGCTCGAGCGGATGCAGCAGGACTGGGCCGCTTTGTGCGAGTCCCTGCCCGAGACGGAAGCTCACGCCAAGCTGTTGGCGGGCATCACGGGCCAAATGACCGAGGCACGCATTGAATTGGCCGACTTGCGGGCCGAGATGCAGCGACTTATCGAGCCGATCGAGCTGGTTGCGCAAGAGGCGCTTCCCCAACGGGCGAGTGAGTGGTTGCAGGCCGAGATGAGTGCCGTGCGGGAGGAGCGCGACGCCATGCGCCAGGAGCGGTTGCTCCTGGAATCGGAACTGGAAAACGTTCGCCGGCGCTCCGAGCAGTCGGCCGAGGCGTTGGAGGAGCAGAAACGGGCGGCGGCCGAGCAGGAGTCGCATTGGCGCGAGGAGTTTCGCCGGCAGCGTAGTCTGCTGGAGGAGTTGGCCGGCCGGTTGGCCGCCACCGGGCCGGCCTGGTCTGTCGCGCCGGCCGAAGGAGTTGATAATCCCTCAGCGATTCCGCCCGCCGCTGCTGCCCAGGACGGCCGGCCGCGCCGGGCGGCCAAGGGCGGCACGGGCGGTGGTGACTCGGCACTGGAATCGGTCAGGGCCCAGTTCGAATTGCTGCAAGAAGAGGCAAGTCGTCGACGAAAGGAGAATGCCGATTCAACGTAGTGGTTTGTCAACGTTAAACGGTGGAGTTGATGGTTTAGCGGGTGGGCTTGCCCACTGTTGATTCTGCGGGAAGACACGGCTGTGGCAACGGGCCGCAAGCGGCCCCGCTAAACGGTGAACGCCACACGGTCGGTGTAACAGGAGAACATGCGATGGCGAAATCCGCATTCGAGGAGTATCCGCGGGAGACGGCCGTGCGACTCATCCTGCTGATGGGCGGCACCGGACTTCTGCTGGTGGTCGCCGGTTTGCTTGGCCAGATCACGACGTTCTGGGCGGCTGGGACCGTCTTGATCCTCTTTGCCGTGGCGAGCTGGCCGGAGCAAGCCCCGGCGAAACGTCCACCGACCGAGGAACCGACGCGCGGGCCGCGCGGCGCGGCCGAAGACATCACGGATGACGTGGATCCGGCTCTGAAGTCGGTCATGGCCCAGTTGGAGTCGGCCAGGGCCCGGGTGGAATTCCTGCAAGAGGAAGTCGACCGTCGACAAGAGGACAATGCCGATTGGGCCTAGTGCTGCAACCCTGCGCGGTAGCATGAGCGTCAAAGTCGGACATCGTTTGAAACAACCTCGGAGAAAGGCACCATGGTGAAGTCCGTATTTGAGGGATATCCGCGGCGGGCGGCCGTGCGACTCGTCTTGTTGCTGGGCGCCACGGGCATTTTGCTGATGGTTGCCGGTTTGCTTGGAGCGATCACGCCATTCTGGGCGGCCGGGGCCGTGTTGATCCTTTTTGGCGTGGCGAGCTGGCCGCGGCGAACCGTGGCGGAGTGCCTATCGATCGACGAGACAAGCCCCGCGCGGGAGGAACCGGCACGTCGGCCGGTGCCTGCCGGCGGCGGGTCCGGCGCGGTCGACCCAAGCGATACCGGTGGTCTGGTCAAGCAGATGTTGGCCCAGTACCGTTATGTTTTGTTGCTCCGCCCACAAATCGCCGCCGATCTCGATGAGTCGCAGTTTGCCGAAGCACTCGAGGCACTCCAGCGGCAGATGGCGTTGGTGCCCGACGGAGACGTGACGCTGGGTCCGGTGGACGGGGTCTGGGACGACGTCGTGCCCGGCGGGGAATCGCCGCGCGCGGCCGGGCCCCGCGTGGTCGGCGTCAAGCGGTTCTTTCTCGACCGCTGGCCGGTCACGAATCGGCAATACTTCGAGTTCGTGGCTGCCGGCGGATACCAGAACATGTCGCTGTGGGACGAATCGGTGTTGCCGGCGGTACTTGATTTCGTCGACCGGACGGGCGTACCGGGGCCTCGCTTCTGGAAGCAGGGTTGCTTTCTGGAAGGTACCGACGACCATCCCGTGGTCGGCGTCTGTTGGCACGAGGCGGTCGCCTATGCGCGTTGGGTGGGCAAGCGGCTGCCCAGCAACGCCGAATGGGTCAAGGCGGGCGCCTGGCCGGTGCCCATGGCCGACGGCGGCCGCGCCGAGCGAAAATATCCCTGGGGTGACGACATGGACCGGTCCCGGGCCAATCTCTGGGGATCGGGTCCCGAACGGGTCGTCGGCGTGCACGAGTTTGCCGACGGGGTGAGCGTGGGCAACGTGTACCAACTCATCGGAAACGTCTGGGAATGGACGCACAGCGACTTCCACGGCGGTGACCATCCGCTCGGTAAGCTGATCTTTAAGACGCCCATGAAGAGTATCCGGGGAGGGGCGTTCGACACCTATTTCAACAACCAGACCACCTGCCAGTTTCAGAGTGGAGACGGCACGCTGGCCCGAAAACGAAACATCGGCTTCCGATTGGCCATCGGGGTGTGTGATCTTGTGTTGGACCATGCCGCGCTTGGCAAGGCCCACCGGCCCGCCGAACAGCAAAGCCTTCCGGCGGCGGCCGGGCCGTCCCATCCTGAAGACGCCAGAGGCGAGGAGGTGCGCGCATGACCAAGGGCGTGATTCAACCGCTCGAGTCGTATCGGCTCAGGCAATATGCCGTGCCGATCCACTGCTATCTGTGCGACGCGGAAAACACCTGCGACGCCGAGTTGTGTTCGCATTGCCTGGCGCCCATGGCCTTGGCCCACCAGGCGGCCGGCCAGGACGTCCAGCCCTGCATGATCGCCACCGTCGGCGCCAGCAGCGCGGGCAAAACGGTTTATTTGGGCATGTTGATGGACATGCTTTCTTGCTTGCCTTCCCGGGTGAGGATCGTGGCGCGGGGAGCGTTTTCGATCACCCTTCAGCAGAACACGGCGGGCGCGCTGTCCAGACGTCTCTTTCCCGACAAAACGGCCAGCGAACCGGATCGCTGGCACTGGGTCCATTGCCAGTTGCGTCGGCCCGATCGATCGGAGCCGATCGAGCTGATCATGCCCGACATGGCCGGCGAAGCGATTCTCGAGGAGGTCGACCATCCGCACACGTATCGGGTGATCGGGGCGTTTCTTAGAAAGAGTGCGGCCGTGATAGCCTTGGTCGACGCGATTTCGCTCCAAGAGGGACACCGCGATCACGACTACTTCACCATGAAGCTGCTGAGCTACCTGGCCGAATTGGACACGGACCCCAAGACCGGCTGGTGCCGGCGCCCCGTGGCCGTCGTTTTCACCAAGGCCGATCAGTGCGAATCGTGTCTGGAAGATCCCGTCGGTTTTGCGAAGTCTCATGCCACCGGACTGTGGCAACAATGCCAGGAACGCTTCAAGCGACATCGGTTCTTCGCCGCGGGCGTAGCCGGCGCCATCGCTTATTCCCAGAGCGTGCTCGACGGCAATGTCGACGTGCCGTTGCGCGTTGAACCTCGCGGCATCATCCGGCCCTTCGAGTGGCTGCTGGATGAGATCGCCGAGGATAAAAAGAGAAAGTAGACTGGGCCTCAAGCCGGGTGGCATGGCCTCGCTTGCGTGGCCATGTTCCGTGGTCGAAAAACATGCTCACGCAAGCGAGAGCATGCCACCCAAACCGGTGAAAAAGACGGTTGTGCGCAGGGCAACGGTTGTAACGGCGGTCGAAGCACCGTTGGTTGCCCGCGCTGCGGCGGGAAAAAAGCTAGACTAGCAGAGTCAAGACTTCTCGCGGGTAGTGTTCCGTCCAAGCTCATGCGCCAGGTGGGACTTGCGTGCCACGGGGCGGCTTGGGTGCCGTGGGCATCCCCGCTGGACCATCAACTTCTTCCAGTAGAAACGGTTATCCGTCGAGACGAGGTGTAAGGCGTTGATTGAACAGGCGGTATTCACCTCGGCCGAAACCGATCGGTTGGCCGGCTACCAGGTCGTCGCCACCAGTCCCGGCTTCTCCGAGGAGGACAAACGAGAGCTGACCGTTTGGGGACCGTCGCACGGGTCGCTGATCGACTGCGGGCGCGACGCGGTGAGCTTCAACTTCCATCCCTTGCCCAGCGGCGCCTACTGTGTCAGCCGAACGACGATGGCCGGGGGGAAATACAGTGGGCGCGGCCGA
>Ga0315543_1001076_pt1 | contig 31004 bp, 26 predicted proteins | sample SalMarSW160210MG_2_FD_203098 | JGI IMG/M metagenome (GOLD analysis project Ga0315543, IMG submission 203098) | Salt marsh sediment microbial communities from the Plum Island Ecosystem LTER, Massachusetts, United States - Salt Marsh Sediment SW1601-210 ... | reverse complement strand
CCCCTATTTAGCAAGTCAATTATTGTCTGAGGCATTTTTATTCGTTTTTATCTAGCCGGCCAATATGCTGTGGACCAGCAGGTCCAGCCTCGATATAACCGTCATCATATTACGCGGGCGTTCCGAAGGCTCATCTTTTATGCAATCCATTACAAGCTTTGAGATTCCTATCGGCAATTGTTTTCTCAGTTCGTGGGGCGCTTGACGGGTTTGGGGTATGGGCAGACCAAGGCTGTTCTTTTTGGGTATCAAAGTCGGGACGTGCTTTCCGGTAATAGCCCAGTACATTGTCGCTCCCAGATTAAAGATGTCGGTTTTTGGGCCGAGCGATTTACGCCTAACCTGTTCAGGCGCGATGTAATCCGGTGTGCCCTGAATACGTGGTTTTACCGTTCCGATTTTGCAGCTCTGGCCGAGGTCTATGATTTTAATCGAGCCGGACTCGCTCATAAGGATGTTATTGGGCTTTATATCGCAGTGAACGAACCCCTGTTGGTGCATAGCACTTAGGCCACCTGCCACCATCCTGAATACAAGCAGCACATCGAGCAAACTCAAAGCAGGGCCGTCTTCGAGGTTCTTACCGTCAAATAGTTCCATAGAAAGCAACAGTTCTTTTGCCTTGAAGAACCCACCTATTTTCTTTAGTTTATGGCACTTGCGGACATAAGGGTGGTCTATCCGTCGGGCCACTTTGTATTCGGTCTCAACCTGCTCGAATATCCTTGAATCTTCCGGCCTTTCGAAGATAACCCGTTTTAGAGCGACATCGGTGTTGTCCTGCTCATCAGTTGCCAGGTAGATTGTGCTGCGGGCGCCAGTTCCGATACGCTTGATTATGCTAAAACCGCCGACATCGAGTGTAACTTTAGCCATATTATCAACTGAAAACTAATAATTCAAAAATCTACCGATATTCCACTACATTCTAATTTGCAGACCCCGGAGTCTATAATATAACCGTTCGCTTGTCCAGTAATTATGGCTGTTTTTTCATAGTATCGGCCAGAAAAAAGAGGGCATTGACAAACCTGTTGAAATTTAGATAATGTTTGTAAATAACTTGGACGAGAACGGCTCTGGGAACATAACATAACATATTGATTTGTAATCTGCTATTCCCCGATAGCTCAACTGGTAGAGCGAGCGGCTGTTAACCGCTAGGTTGTAGGTTCGAGTCCTACTCGGGGAGTTTTTTCTCTTGGGGGGTACTTACATGTGGTTGCACTCTTGCAAAATATGCTGAAACAGCATATAAATTAGGCTGTTATGGCCAAAGATAAGAAAAAGCAAATCGAGCAGCTGCGCAGCGAAATCCGCAGGCACGATTACCTCTATTACGTCCTCAATCGGCCCGAAATCACCGACCGGCAATACGATAAACTCTTTGCTGAATTGGGGGCGTTAGAACAGGCAAATCCACAATTTATAACGGCCGGTTCACCCACTCAGCGGGTTTCCGGGCGGCCTCTTGAGGGATTTGAGACTGTCAAACACACGGTGCCAATGCTTAGTATGGACAATACCTATAACGCCGATGAACTCAGAGACTTTGACGAGAGGGTGCGTAAACAGCTTGGTGGAGGAGATTATGATTATGTGGTCGAATTAAAAATCGACGGTGTTGCAGTAAGTCTTCGCTACGAAAAAGGCGAGCTTGCCAGAGCTGCGACCCGAGGCGACGGCGAAGTAGGCGATGATGTTACCGCTAATGTCCGGACAATAAAAGCCATTCCGCTCGTGCTGTTGGGCGATGGGCAGATTCCCAACGTTCTCGAAGTTCGCGGTGAGGTCTATATGCCCACAAAGGCGTTTGTCGAGCTGAACAAACTCCGCACAGAGGCCGGCGAGCCGGTCTTTGCAAATCCGCGAAACGCCACAGCAGGCTCTTTGAAACTGCTCGATGCGAAAATCACCGCTGCGAGAAAGCTGTCGTTTTTTGCCTATTCCACCGGTGAGGTTTCGCTGCCTCTGGCTGAGAATCATTACCAAACCCTGCAAAGGCTCAAAAAGTTCAGTTTGCCCATTAATCCCAATATCAAAAAGGCCAAAGATATAGATGAGGCACTAAATATTTGTCTTAGCTGGAGCGAAAAGCGGTTAAGGCTGGACTACCAAATTGACGGGATGGTGATAAAGGTCAACCGCTTCGACCAGCAGGGCGCCCTTGGTGCGACAGGCAGGGCACCTCGATGGTGCATTTCCTACAAGTTCCCCGCTGAGCGGGCTGAGACAACCATCGAATCAATCGATGTGCAGGTCGGCAAGAGCGGGATTTTGACGCCGGTGGCGAATTTAACTGCCGTCCAACTGTCAGGCACGACGGTTAGGCGGGCGAGTCTGCACAACTTCGATGAGCTAAGACGGCTGGACGTTCGGCAAGGCGATACGGTGCTGGTTGAAAAAGCCGGTGAGATAATACCACAGGTAGTGGAAGTGAAGAAACAGTTGAGGCCTGCTGGTGCAGTACCGTTTAAGATACCTAAAAAGTGCCCGAACTGCGGCTCTGTGGTAGCTAAGGACGAAGACGGTGTTTATATCCGATGCGTCAATCCGGATTGTTTAGGCCAATTGAAGGAACGATTGAGATATTTTGCTGGCCGAGGGCAAATGGACATCGAACATTTAGGTGAGGCCTTGATAGACCAGCTGGTTGTTGCTGGCCTGGTTACAAACTTTGCCGATATATACAAGCTCACAAAAGAAGACCTCGTCGAGCTTGAGCGGATGGCGGATAAAAGTGCAGCAAATGTGATAAAAGCAATCAAGGCGAGCAAGTCCCGACCATTATGGCGGCTAATCGCCGCTTTGGGTATTCGTCACATTGGAGGCCAATCGGCCCAGATTCTTGCCGAACACTTCGGCTCTCTCGATGCGCTTATGACTGCTGATAAAGAGGTGCTCGAATCCATAGACCAGATTGGGCCTGCGATGGCAGAAAGTGTCTATGGGTATTTCAGAGATAAAAAAAATCGGGCGGTTATTAACGGTTTATTGGCTACGGGAGTAAAACCAGAGAGGCTGAGAATAAAGCGCAGCAATAAGCTTGCCGGCAAGACGATTGTTGTTACGGGGACTTTGAAAAAATTCACACGTCAGCAGGCCGAGCAAGCAATCAGGCAGGCGGGTGGAAAAACATCTTCGAGTGTGAGCAAAAAAACCGATTTTGTATTGGCCGGCGAAGAACCGGGAAGCAAACTCGACAAAGCACGGCAACTCGGCGTCAAAGTCATCGGCGAAAGAGAATTCCTGACACTGATGGACACTGACAAGAACACTGACTAACACAGAAGAAACTATGGGTAAAAAACGCGTAGATTTATTATACAAAGAGTTAAGCTATCAGATTCGTGGTGCTGCAATAGAAATCAGGAAAAACTATGGGTCTGGTCACAAAGAGGTGTTATATCAAAGGGCTTTTGCTGAAGAGCTTGGCCTACGTGACATAAGCTATGAGCGAGAGAAACCAATCAAAATATATTCGCCAAAGACTAGAAAGGTGATTGGTTCATATCAACCTGATTTCATAGTTGAGGACAAAATAATTATTGAATTAAAAGCTTTGGAACAGATGCCACGTAAGATGATAGATCAACTTTATAGTTATTTACGAAATAGTGAATACGAGTTAGGATTCCTTATAAATTTTAGCTCTGACGGAGTTGATATAAAGCGGGTTATTTATACAAACGATAAAAAGAAACACATCCAGCCGAAGACTAGAATACAGCCACATAGTCAGTGACAGTCGGTTTAAAGTCAGTATTGGTCAGTGTTATGGACGAGAAATATATGCAGATGGCCCTGAAACTGGCGCAGCGGGGCATTGGCTCAGTTGAGCCAAACCCTGCGGTGGGGGCTATTTTAGTGAAAGCTAATCAGGTTATCGGCAGGGGCTGGCACAAAAAATTCGGCGGCCCCCATGCAGAGATAAACGCCCTTGCCGATTGCAAAAAGCTCGCTGTTAGCCCCCAGGGGGCGACTATGTATGTTACGCTTGAGCCGTGCCGCCACCAGGGCAAAACCGCACCCTGCACAGATGCAATTATCGCCGCTGGGTTAGCGAAAGTTGTTGTCGCAACGATTGACCCATCAAAGCACGCCAGCGGTGCCGGGTTAGAGCAATTACGCAATGCGGGAATTGAGGTACGCACCGGCGTCTGTGAAGCCGAAAGCAAGCTGCTGAATGCGCCTTTTATCAAATTCGCTACAACCAGCAAATGTTGGGTAATATTGAAATGGGCACAAAGTATCGATGGTAAATTGTCATATCCAGAGGGAAATAAGGAACGGTGGATTTCGAATGAACAAAGTCGCAAAGATGTGCAAAACTTGCGCCGGCGTGTGCAGGGGATATTGGTCGGTATCGATACGGTAATCGCAGATAACCCATTATTGACGGCTCGCCCCGTTAGAAGTGTGCACCGGAGTTTCGCCAGTTTCCCAGAAGGACTTACTTCTAACGGGGCTCGGCCAAGCAGAGATAAAAAAGCCACCAGAATTGTTCTCGACAGCCGCCTGAGGATTCCTTTGGATTGCAAACTGTTGGCTACGGCTAAAAAAACTCCAGTGTTAATTGTAACAAGCGAGGAAGCAATCGAGACAAACCCCAAAAGGCGAGAGAGAATCACTAAAAAAGGAGCTGAGGTGATTGCTTACCCGGATACACAAGGCCGTTCTAATCTTTATTTTTTGATTGATGAATTAAGCAATCGCGGCATCGCTCAATTACTTGTCGAAGGCGGACCGACAGTGGCAGCTTCGTTCTTGAAGGAGCAGCTTGTTGATGAAATCTGTGTTTATATCGCACCGAAGATACTCGGCGGCTCCGGAAGCGTTGACGTATCCGGGCCAATGGCAGAATTGGCCGAGGCTGTCGGCCTGCATTACGTTGATATTAAGCGTTTCGGCGACGATGTTAGAATTACCGGCTTTTCAAAAAAAGCGATTGACGAGATTTCAATTGTCGAAGGCTAAATTATGAAAAAAATAGAGGTTCTAGGTTTGCAGACAGTACCGGAAATCAAGGCAGGAGACAATCTTGCTCAAATCATCTGCGATTGCGCTGAAAATGAAAAGGTCGGTATAAATGAAAAAGACATAATCGTGCTGACAAGCAAAATAGTCTCAAAGGCGCTGGGCCTGATAAGGGAAAAAGCGGATGTCAAGGTAAGTAGAAAGGCAGCTAAAATTTCAAAAAAGACCGGCAAAGACCCAATATGGGTTCAGATGATTCTTGATGCGGGCCATAAGATTATCGCCGTAGTACCACTTGGCGGAGCAATAACCAAATATGTAGTCAACGGCTCAACGGATGCCGAGAGCAGTCAAAGGCTGTGCGATAATGAAAAGTGTCTTTTCATAACCAAAAGCAAAAGCGGCAGTATCCATACCTGCGATGCGGGTATCGACGGCTCAAATCATCCGGATGGTATTGTAAGTTTATTTCCTGAAAATCCTGACGCTGAGGCTGCAAAAATCAGGGCTGAAATCAGGAAATTTACCGGCAAAAATATCGCAGTTATCCTTGCTGATACCGAGTTGATTCCCTACGGAACGATTGATATTGCGGTTGGCTCGTCAGGTGTAAATCCCTGCTCGATAATGTTCGGCAAGAAAGACAAGTTCGGCAGACCAAAATTCGGTGGCATTGATTTGGTCGGGTTGGAGATGACGGCTGCTTCAGCATTGTTGTTTGGCCAGACCGATTCCGGCATCCCTGTGGTGATAATAAGAGGTTATGAATACCAGTTTGACGAAAAGAGGAATGTTTCCAATACTTTACGACTTGCCGGTGATGAAAAGGATGTTTTGCAGGTTGTGCGAGGAACGATGAAGGCAACCTCTTATGTGATTGATGGATTTAGCAAAAAACTCCTGCTGCGTGTAGCCTCGTGGTTTGTATAGAGCGATGATTAGGATTTTTTGTTTAGCATTTTTTTGGTTCTTAGGATGTGGAAATAATGCTGTGCGAAGCGGTGGGCTTCATCCCTGACGTATTGCAGCAGTTTCAAAACCGGTGAATGGCGAGGAAGTTTCAATGGTTTTGTGCTGTCCTGTAGGAAAATTTGCTCTTCGCGTTTGGCGATTGCGGCGATTTTTACAGCCGGTGCGTTCATTTTTCTAAAAACGGCTTCAGCAGCTCTCAAGTGCCCCAGGCTGCCATCAATTAAGACGAGGTCCGGCCAGAGCTCTTCGCCCCGCAGGGCATACTTGTATCTTCGTCTGACCACTTCGGCAATCATTGCGTAGTCGTCGATACCTTTGACGGTTTTTATCTTGAATCGCCGATAACCACTCTTAAACGGCCTGCCGCCGATAAATTTAACCAGCGAGCCAACCGCTTCGGCCCCGGCAATGTTGGCAACGTCGATTCCCTCAATAATCCTGATTGGCTCAGGTGTTTGCAGCAAATTCCGCAGTTTTTCGAGGGCTTCGGTTGGGTCGGCGGCAAAAACTTCCGGCTGGACGTTCTCGTCGGGTGTGCCTCGGCGGTCCAGCCGTTCAATCAGCCGGATACGGTCGCGAAACATCGTAGCTTTCTCGTATTTCGTCGCTGCTGCAGCCTTTGCCATTTGCTCTTTTAGCTGTCTCAGGACCGTTGAACGCTTCGAACGCAGAAATTTTACGAGGTCTGTAATAATTTTTTTATATTCGCTCTTGTCGATTTTGGCTGCACAGGGAGCGGTGCATTGCTTTATGCTGTATAAGAGGCAAGGGCGGAAGAATTTGCGTTTTTGGTCTGATTTGCTGATACTCAGCCTGCAGGTTCGAAACTTGAATATCTTTTGCAGCTCTACTAAAACGGCCCGCAGGTCTTTCGCACCGGCGAAAGGCCCGAACAGCCTGCTGCCGCGTGGCTGGGGCTTTCGGGTGATATAGACGCCTGGAAACTCTTCGCCTGTGGTAAGTTCCAGATACGGAAAGGTTTTGTCATCGACGAGGTCTGTATTGTAGGGTGGGTGGATATCCTTAATCAGACGGGCTTCCTGCAGCATCGCGCTAACTTCCGTCCCGGTTTCGAGAAAGTCAACGGTTTCAACTTTGCTCAGCATTTCGGCGATTTTCGGCCCTCGTGAAACAGTTAGGTCTCCAGCAGGCTGAAAATAGCTGGCCACCCGCGAGCGCAGGTTTTTGGCTTTGCCAATATAAAGAACTTTATCCTTCGGGCCTTTCATAAAATAAAGGCCAGGCCCGGTTGGAAAGCCCCTTATCTTTTCACGGATTGCCTCGAATCTGTCTCGTGTTTGTGCTGACATATCGTTATCTTAACATCATTGTGAAAATATCTGAAAGGATGTTGTTTTCTTTCAAACCTTTTTTGAATAGATTTGGTGGGCTAAAGCCCACCCTACAATAAAAAATTTCTCTTCATAGCTTCAGTAACTACAAGGACTAACAGCAGGGTCAATAAATTTATACAAAAATTTTCGAATTTGGTCTTTACACCTAATCAGATTGCCATTAATTTGCCGATACAGATTTTACGGGTTTTATAACTATATCCGGCGTAATTCCCGTTCATTTTACTATATGTTGTGGTTCCATTTTTCGCACGGAGGCGCGTAAATGTCGTATAAATTCAACCCTGAAAATCCTTTTAGAGATAAGCAAACCCGGTCGGAGACTGCTGCAGGCGCCCCCGAATCAGTTGGCTTGAGAATGGAGCATTTCTTTTCGACCCCCGGTATTCATCCATTTGAACAGCTTGAATGGGAAAGACGTTCGGCTAAAATCACCGGTGATGGCGGACAAGTAGTCTTTGAGCAGGATGATATCGAGGTTCCAACCTCCTGGAGCCAGTTGGCAGCAAAGGTTGTGGCCAGCAAATACTTTTATGGTGATATCGAGTCCGGCCAGCGGGAGCGTTCGGTAAAGCAGCTTATCCATCGTGTTTGTAGAACGATTGCCGACCGCGGCAGAAAAGACGGTTACTTCGCCACTGACGAAGATGCCGAGATTTTCTACAATGAATTAGCCTGGCTGTGCGTGAACCAGTACGGGGCGTTTAATTCGCCTGTATGGTTTAATGTGGGCCTTTTTGACGTCTATGGCGTTGCCGGTGGCAGACATAATTTCCATTGGGACCCGCAGCGCAAAGGAACTGTTGCCTGCGAAAACAGCTACGAATATCCCCAGGCCTCAGCTTGTTTTATCCAGTCGGTTAAGGACTCGATGGAAGATATAATGCGCCTGGCGGCAAGCGAGGCAATGCTGTTCAAGCACGGCTCAGGAACCGGAACCGACCTTTCAACGCTGCGAAGCAGTAAAGAAAAACTCTCCGGCGGCGGCAAACCTTCTGGCCCTTTGAGTTTTATGAGGGTTTATGACCAGATAGCGGCGGTAATCAAGTCTGGCGGAAAAACCCGCCGAGCGGCAAAGATGCAGTCGCTAAAGGTCAGCCATCCTGATATCGAAGAATTTATTACCTGCAAAGCCGAGGAGGAAAAAAAGGCCTGGGCCCTTATCGAGGCCGGCTACAACGGGGAGTACAACCAGCAGGCTTACAGCAGCGTGATGTTTCAGAATTCCAACTTTTCCGTGCGAGTAACCGATGAGTTTATGCAGGCGGTGGAAAAGGATGACAAATGGGCTACATACGCCGTAACGACAGGCGAAAAGGTGGGGGAACATTCGGCGCGCAAGCTAATGGAGCTAATTTCCGATGGCACAAGGATTTGTGGCGACCCGGGCCTGCAGTACCATAGCACAATTAACCGTTGGCATACCTGTCCAAATTCCGGGCCGATTAATTCTTCAAACCCCTGCAGCGAATATATGTTCCTTGACGATTCAGCCTGCAATTTGGCTTCGCTAAATCTTATGAAGTTTCGTAAAGAAGACGGGGCCTTCGATGTTGCCAGCTTTAGAAACGCTGTTCGGCTGTTTATCATCGCTCAGGAAATTCTGGTTGATAATGGAAGCTATCCGGACGAATCGATTGCAGTCAACAGCCATCTGTTCCGTCCGCTCGGCCTCGGCTACGCTAATCTTGGCTCTCTTGCTATGAGTCTGGCGTTTCCTTATGATTCCGACCAGGCAAGGGCACTGGCGGCGGCAATCAGCGCCATAATGGCGGGAACGGCTTATACGGCAAGTTCCGAAATTGCCTCAATCAAAGGGCCTTTTGAAGAGTTTCGCAATAATTCCGAGGCGATGCTGAAGGTTATAAATATGCACCGCCAGCACGGCCTTAATATTCCCGAATCGCACTGCCCGGACTACATACGCAACGCCGCCAGGGATGCCTGGGACCATGCCTTTGACGCCGGCTCCAAAGTCGGCTTTCGTAACGCTCAGGTAACCGTCCTTGCGCCGACAGGAACTATCGGCTTTATGATGGATTGTGACACTACCGGAATTGAACCGGATATCGCTCTGGTAAAATATAAGCTGTTGGCCGGCGGTGGAATGCTCAAGCTCGTTAACAAAACCATCTCAATGGCCCTTGACAGGCTCGGTTATAGCACCGAAGATATCAAATCAATCTGTGACTACATAGACGAAAATGAAACCATCGAAGGGGCGGAAAAGCTCAACCCTGACCATCTGTCAATCTTTGACTGCGCTTTTAAGGCGCGTAACGGTAAAAGGCATATCCATTATATTGCACATCTGAAAATGATGGCTGCGGTTCAGCCGTTTATATCCGGTGCTATCAGCAAAACCATCAATATGCCCAAAGAAAGCACAACCGAGGAAATTGCCGCAGCCTATACCGAAGGTTGGAAGCTCGGATTAAAGGCGGTGGCAATCTATCGCGATGGTTCCAAAAAGCTCCAGCCGGTCTCTACTAAAAAGCATAAGGGGGCTAAGGCCAAAGTTGCTGCCGAAAGCGCTGCACCATCTCGCCCATTCAGACGCCGCTTGCCGGATACTCGACAGAGCGTAACACATAAATTTTCTGTTACAGGACATGAAGGCTACCTGACGGTGGGGCTATATGAGGATGGCCAGCCTGGTGAGGTCTTTATCACTATGGCCAAGGAGGGCAGCACCGTCGGCGGCCTTATGGATGTTATAGGCACCGTCGTTTCAATGGCTTTGCAGTATGGCGTGCCTTTGATAACATTGGTGGACAAGTTCCGGCACGCTCGGTTTGAGCCGTCAGGGATGACATCAAACCGCGATATTCCCTTTGCAAAGAGTTTAATCGACTATATTTTCTGCTGGTTAGGCTGTCGATTTATACCCGGCTATGCCGAGCAAAATACCCCTAATCGAGCAGAGGTGCCGAGCGCTAAGGAAAGTAAAAATACAACAACGGCCAGGCAGTTAGTTGAAAAGACCAAAGACTTGGCACAAAAAATTGCCGAAGCAAAAACCGCAGGAAAAGCAAAAGAAAAGACGGTTCAGGCAGAAAAAGAGCCTTTAGATTCGAAACAGCCGACCAGGCAGCCCTCTCCAGCGGCGAAAAGCAGATTTGCCGGTCTGGCTAACCGAATCGGGGCTTTGGTAAGCTCGGCTGTTGCTGATGAAGCGGGGCCATCGCAATCTGATGCGGCTGTTATGCAGCAATTTAACGCACAATTTGAGCATTTCCAGGATGATGCCCCTGCCTGTGATATTTGTGGAGCAATTACCGTCCGCAATGGCAACTGCTATAAATGCTTTAACTGCGGCAACTCAATGGGCTGCTCGTAGCGCAACGAAGTGTAGCGGAGATCCTCGATTGTTGCTTACTTGCTTCTCTGTCGGGGATCCAGTGGATTTAAGTCTTTCCATCCTGGATTTGATTGTTCAATCAATCTGATTTTCCACCGCCGATTCCATTTCTTCAGTTGTTTCTCTCTAACTGCTGCTGTTTGTCTGTTCTTAAACTTTTCAAAGTACACAAGTTTATTGATTTCATAATCCTTTGTGAATTTCGCCGCTGTTTTACGCTTATGACGTTTAACGCGTTTCGTCAAGTCTTTCGTTATTCCGATATACAGCGCCCCATTGCGTTTTTTCGCCAGTATGTACACATAGTATTCCCGCATTTTTGTATTATAGCATATCCTCATCGATGGTTGCTCACTTGCTTCTGTAGCCTGCTCTCGATTGTTGCTTACCTGCTACCCTGTCGGGGGTCGAGGACCTTTAATTCCCCCTTATGGACTTTGGGCAAAGGAATGTTATACTGATACTCAGAGAGGTCAGGTGTTTTATACGGAAACCATATGAACATCGTTAGAGATAAAAAAATGGAACCATCAGATATTGCAAAAAAAATGGGTTTGGTATGGAGTCGAAGATTTATATTTTGCGTTTTGTATTGAATACGACCCGCATAAACCATACGCATTATTTGCAGAAATAATGGGCCTTGAAAAAATATTAAAATCATATCTGCTATTCAAAAATGGCAATAAATACTCTTCATTGAGCAAGAATGAAGCATATGAAGTAATCGAATGTTTAGTAAAAAAATGGGGACATTCCATTAAAAGAATGCTCGATGAAACATCTAAACTGCTAAAGAATGATGAAATTAAAAAAGTTAAAGAGAGTAATTATGACGGTTATATAGGCAGCGATCTTGTTAAAGCTATAGAAGCTGGTTACATGGAATCAAGATATCCGGTGTATCGCCCTATTTATGAACAGTTTAAAATAAAAGGCGTTGACTTGTACCAGAACCCATTAGAATCGTCTGGAATTAAGAAGTTTATCTATGAAATATGCAGAACTATTTTAGTTCAGCTAAAAACAGAAATCGATTTAGAGCCTATCGGCAGAGATTTTATTAAAGTCTATGGCTCTAGAGAATCAACACGGAGATTCATAAATTTGATGTTTAATGGTGACATCAAAAATTATTTATAAATCTCTAACAATCGCATCCAGCCGACGCCAAAAAGTAGGTGGGGTGCGATGAATCGCACCAATTATTGACGAGAAAACTAGGGACAGTCACCTATTTTAAAAATGCGGCTTATGAAATAAGAATCGACGGGGATAAAAAATCAATCAAACGCGCAGGTAGTCGAACTCTTAAAATCCGTTTTTTCAAATTTTTTTATCCCTTTAACTGCAACAACTTGGCCAAAACCTCCCCTCTAAACGGGCAAAATTTTCGCATCAATCGTGCATGTTTGCCCTAATTACGAGAGAACGACAGTCTGTTCTCGAAACTGAGGCTCTTTAAGGGAATTACTAATGAGCGGTTTCCAATAACCAATTAATACTGTTTATAATTTATTTCTCTGTGTTCTCTGTGCCCTCTGTGGCTGACACAGAGATTTTCTGCGCAGAAGGGAAAAATCAATCAAAAATGATTAATTATGCAAAACAAACCCAATTTCCAAAATATCCAAATGGCGGTAAACTTGGCAAAGACAATGACTAATAACAACGAACTACGAACAATGAACTATTCAAAACGAACCCAAACGAACCCAATTTTTACCCGCCGTAGCATCAGCGAAGGCGGGCAAACCCAATCGGTGGTGAGCCTGTCAAACCCGCCGCCTTGAGCATGGTCGAAGGGTCCAATTTCTCGAATTTTCGCCTCATAAATGGTTTGACAGCCGGAGCTAATTTGCTAAAATGTTCCTTTTTATGTGGTGCGGCGTAATAGGAATCTTTAATGAAAAGTTTTATGGCAAAGAAGGGGCAAACTGAGCATAAGTGGCTGCTTGTCAATGCCGAGGGGGCGATTTTAGGCCGAATGGCTGCGAAAATCGCACCTATGCTGATGGGAAAAAACAAGCCCACATATACCCCTCATGTCGATACAGGTGATTATGTGATTGTGGTAAACGCCGACAAAATAAAGGTTACCGGCAAAAAGGCACAGGACAAGCAGTATGATTATTACACGCATCATCCCGGCGGCCATAAATTTGTCAGTTTCGCTGATATGATGGCAAAAAAACCGGAGAAGGTGATTGAATTGGCGGTAAGGAGAATGCTGCCGAAGAATAAACTCGGCAGAGCGATGCTGAAGAAACTGAAAGTTTATCGAGGTCAGGAACACGACCACCAGGCCCAAAAACCCGAAAAAATAGAGCTATTCTAAGAGAGAGCAAGAATAATGGCAGAGGCCCAAACGGATAATCCTGTTAATAGCCCGAAGGTCGATGCCCCAACTGGGACACCGAAGCCGGCGCATAAACCCGCAAAGAAGCCCGATAAAGGCAGTTACTGCTGGGGCACCGGCAGAAGGAAAAGTTCTGTCGCCCGTGTGCGAATCAGGCCCGGCGATGGCAAATTGCTCGTTAATAAAAGAGAGCTTAACGATTACTTTACCAGAGAGCAGGATAAAAAAGCGGTCTTGGCGCCTCTGAAGGCAGTTGAGAGCGAAAAAGCGTTCGATGTTTTTGTCAGTGTCCGTGGCGGTGGAAGTACGGGCCAGTCCGGCGCTGCACGTTTGGGAATCGCCCGGGCACTGAAGAGCTATGACGAAAATTATATTCAGCCGCTGCGTGATGGCGGCCATCTTACCCGTGACAGCAGGATGGTCGAGAGAAAGAAACCCGGTCAAAGTGGTGCAAGGAAAAGGTTCCAGTTCTCGAAGCGTTAGTTTGCAAATTCACTTTCAGATTATTACAATAGCCGCCGAGAGACAATCTTAGCGGCTGTTTTTTTAGGAAGGAGAAAGTATGATACGTGTTGCAATCATTGGAGCAAGTGGATATACCGGTGCCGAATCGATACGGATTATCCTGCAGCACAGCGAGGCTGAGCTTGTTTATCTGACTGCGCTGCCGCAGGAGTGTGGGGCGGCGGATGAGGTCTTTCCGCAGTTTAAGGGCAGATGCAGTCTGCAAATAGAGCCCCTGGATTTTGACAAGCTCTCCGGCCTGGCTGACGTGGCCCTTTGCTGTCTGCCGCATAAAGTGTCGATGGGATTTGTGCCCAAACTTTTGAAGGCTGGACTGAAAGTAGTCGATTTCAGTGCGGACTACCGGCTGAAGGACGTGGCTGTTTACGAAGAATTCTACAAGGTAAAACATACCGATACCACCAACCTTGAGCGGGCGGTTTATGGTCTGCCGGAGTTGTTCCGGGAACAGATAAAAGGTGCAGATTTAATTGCTAATCCGGGCTGTTATCCTACAGGGGCATTATTGGCCGTAGCGCCGCTACTTAAAGAGGCCATTGTTGAGACAGACTCGATTATTGTAAATGCAGTAACCGGCGCATCGGGAGCAGGGCGAAATCCATCCAGCAAATTCCATTTCCCCAATATGAATGAGAATTTTTTTGCCTATGGAATCGGCTCACATCGGCATATGCCGGAAATGGAACAAATCGCCAGCCAAATTGCCGGCTCGCCAGTTCAGATATTGTTTCAGCCACACGCAGGGCCTTTTGACAGGGGGATTCTATCGACGGTTTATTGTCAGCCGAAAGGAAAAACCAGAGGCGAACAATTGACAAAGCTTTATAAAGATTTCTATTCTGGTGAGCCTTTTGTGCAGATACTCAATAATGCGCCTGCTGTTAAGGATGTAGCAGAGACGAATTATTGCCATATCTTTGTTAGCTGTGTGAAGGACAAAATCGTAGTTTTTTCGGCAATTGATAATCTCGTAAAAGGCGCATCCGGCCAGGCAATTCAGAACATGAACATCATTTTCGGCTTTGAAGAAACCCTTGGCCTGAAATAGATTAGCCACGAAAAGACACAAAAAATTAACCACGGATTGACGCGGATAAATAAAGCCACAGAGAATGCGGAGAAAAATCAAAATGCAAAAAGCAAAACTACATCCGCCTTCAGTAAACTTACGGCGGACAAGCAGCAAAAATCGAAAATGTAAAGACACTGAAAACGAAAGACAGATACTCGATACTGGATACTTGATACTCGTTACGAATTGAAGGGACAAGGTTGCTGTTGCTTCCGGAAGCCGTGATGAGGAAATTTAAAAGTTAAAGCTGAAAGTTCAAAACCAAAGCTGAAAGGTTAAAACTTGCGGGCGGGATTAGTTAATTAGAGAATTAGAGAATTGGTGAATTAGTGTCTGGGTCTCAGATAAAGACATTCTGGAATCTTCGCTTAGCTACGAAAAGTTGGGGGATTTTGGGGTCTCATTTAGCATGCAGCGTTTAGCGTATAGCGTTCAGGTAAGCGATATCCTTCGCTACGCTCAGGATGACAACGACAACATGGATTCCTGCTCCCTTGGGGATAAACTTCGCGGGAATGACAGGCGAGATTGCCACGCTTCCTCCTTCGCAAATGCTACGGAGGACAGGTCGCTCGCAATGACAGCAAAATGGGCAGATGCCCGAAATGCAAGATGCGTGTGAGAATTCCAAACGAATAATAGGCGTGAACTCGAGTTTCGATAGTCTCTATTAGTTTTGCTTTTTTATGTCGTCAATAGGGTGGATTTTCCCTCGAAAAAATCTTTTGACAAGCCGGCGGGGGCTTGTTAGTTTACAAAAGTTGTGCTGAAAGTATAAATTCAGGGGTCGCTTTGAAATAATGCGGAATCTGGCTCTTCGGAGGAGAAAAGGTAAGGATGTTAAAATGGGGTGGCTGGGGGTAGAGCAGGAAATTATCCCCCGCCCCTGTTGTCAGGCAAAGGATTGTCGGGGCTCTTTACAGCCCAACATTTTGCTCGGTGTTTCCGCAGCATACGGGGAAAACAAAACGATTTTAGAAGCTCACCTTTGCCTGCCGATATAGTTAGCTGGTGGTCTTATGAGATTAAAAAAAAGAGAACCCTCCGGCAGGGAAAAAGACGAAGAATCTATAAAGCTTCTCGAACAGCTAAGAGAAAAATTATACTCGAATGATGTCTCGGCAGCCCGCCGGGCCGCTTTTGTTCTGTCCTGGAAGCAGGAAGATGGATTAGATATTCTAAAAGAGGCTTTGCTTATTAATTCGCCGAGGGCTACAAAAACTGCAGCTGTCTATGGCCTAAGGAATATGCACGGCAGAATGAAGAAAATGGCCTTAAACGTTTTGGAGCAAGGCCTTAAAAATCGTAAAATTGATATTAGAGATGCATGTAGTCATGCTTTATCACTAACAAGACAGAATACGCCCAAAAAATATCCTTCAGAAAGTCTACCAAAATCAAGAAAACTTGAAATCAGAGAGGTTCGAAGGAAAAACATGCCACGGGGTAAAACTCGTACGAAACGGATGCATGAACAAAATCATCGAAAGTAATGTTTCCACTTAGTAATCGATGGCTAAGCCATCAATTAGCACTTCATATTTGACAACCCAGCGACCCCTGCAGCACGGATAAGCGGGAAAAATCAAAAAAAAGGAGACGGCGACCCCCCCATTAATGTTTCGATTTGGCTGGCCAGCTCGTCTCCCAACAGAAAGAGGAGTATTTGCTTGTTTTAAGCCATTCAGAGATATAAATGCCTGTTTATACACACCCCCTTTGTGTAAAGTATACTATATTTGTATGGAGCAGGCAAGAAAGGAAAACAAAATACAGCACAGCCTTCAGAAGTTAGGCATAATCACCGCCCTGTGAGCCTTACTACGGCCAAGACGCCTAAAAGACCGAGCAGGAGCAATGCGGCCCTCAATATTCGCATTAGCTGCGTTTTAGGCTGCACAAATTGCCATACAAAGGCCCAAAGCACCCCGATTAGCAATATGCGTAAAACAAAGGATAAAATGCCATTAAACATAGACATATTATAGCCTATTTTAACAAGGAAGGTCAAGCGGAAATAGCCTATTTTAACAAGAAGGGTCCTCTAAAAATGGGGGAACCACAACGCTGTGGCCAGCTCACCGCCAGCATATATCACCGTGTGCCCGCCTTTACAGGTAAGCCCTCAGATGCGTTTTTATGGCTGTAGCACGGTCGATTAACGGCTATAACAATGCCGAAAAGTGGCTTTTGCGATATTTTCGCCAGAGACTTTAAGTGTATAGATTTTTTGTGTGAACAATATTTCCAGGTATTTTAGGCATAAATACTCAAGTAATCCGAAAACATACGCCGAAAAAGTCAAGGTGTCCAATAATCTCTTTGCTTTTATAATTACTCAATTAGGAGAATCAATGATGCGTTTCCTGGAAGAATTGAAAAGATGGCTTGGTGAGATTACTGAAATTTCATTGCTGCTGATTGCCCTCGGGATAGCAGTTGAAATCCTTTTTGGCACTACAGTTCCCTTTTTCGGAGGTGTTGTTGCCAATCTCACCGCATTACTTCAGACCCTGGGCGAAAATGGGCTTATTGGTTTGATTGCCCTGGGTATTATTCTTTTCCTGTTTTACAGAAAGAAAGCTGTTGCATAAAGTCATACCCGGTTGCCGTCCTCAGAAGCGGCACAGGTTAAGGCTTCCGGGCAGAGAAACCAACAAGCAGTTTTAACCTTCTGAGGACGATGCCGGTCGGCTTCAAAAAGCCAGTAAACGTTAAAGGTGGTTCATTCGTTGTAGGGGTGGGATTTCTCTATACGCCCGTTTCCAAATCCCCCACGCCTTCAGAAGCTACCTCAAAACGCATTCCGAGCACAGAATCCATTGTTTTGGCCAATCAGACCCTTCGCTTCGCTCAGGGAGACGGTTTTGAGATAATTTCTTAGTGTCCGGCAGGGTCGTGATGACGTTAAATTTGCTGCTTTTTTGCTTAACTCGGCTGAAGCTTATTCCGATATAATAAGCGCAAAAACCATATTTGGTTAAGGTTAAACGGAATAACTAAAATGGGAATTCAAAATTTCTCAGAAGACGTTCTCCTTATTGATTTGCCATTTAAAGAACCGCAAATAGGCAATGAGCTCAAAAGCCTCAATGAAATCGTCAGCACCAGAGGTGACTGTGATGTGATAGTTGATTTTTCCAAAGTTGAGATAATAACCTCTTCAAATATCAGTAATCTCTTAGCACTACGAGCGTTGCTGCGCGAACACGGGCGTCAGCTTATCCTCTGTAGCGTTTCTGCCCCGACTAAGGGCATTTTTACGGTAGCCGGCCTTGATGCGGTTTTCGAATTTGCCCGTGACAAATACGACGCCTTGGCAATTATGCAACGTGCCAAAGTAAGCGGCAAACCCGCACACGCCCACTCTTAGTAAAATCTGACAGCCTACTTTATATTCCCCTCCCAGTCCTTGACCGTCGTCAGATAAGTTTCGACCAAAGGCGGATAAATTTGCGATTGCTTTGAAGGCTGTTTTGAGCTATTGTTTTTTAATGGTGTAAGCCATCCTTGAAGATAATCGGTCCGCAACAGTCAATAATAAGCCATAGGCTCGCAAGTATGAAAGTAAATATCGAAAAGTGCGTTTTGGAGCTTCTCGAAGGCGACATTACAGAAATGCAAACTGAGGCAATCGTCAATGCCGCCAATGCGCGATTGATTTTAGGCGGCGGTGTAGCCGGGGCAATTAAAAGAAAAGGCGGTCCAAAAATCCAGGAAGAATGCAATAAAACAGGTGGAACTTTCGTAGGTGGGGCAGTTAAAACCACCGCAGGAGATTTGAAGGCAAAGTATGTGATTCACGCTGTCGGGCCTCGAATGGGTGAGGGAAACGAAGATGAAAAGCTGAAAAATGCGACACTGAATTCATTGAAGTTAGCAGACGAAAACAATATCAAAAGTATCTCGTTTCCGGCAATCAGCACGGGGATTTTCGGCTTTCCTGTTGAAAGATGTGCCGAAATAATGCTGCAAACAACTATTAATTATCTCAAAGGGCCAACAGGGCTGGAAAAAGTTATCTTTTGCCTGTTCGGCAGGGACTGCTATGAAATCTTCACAAAGCAGCTAAAGCAGGAAGTTTCAAAATGAGGGCAATGGTCTTAAACAAGATATCGCCAATCGAAGAGAAACCCTTAGAAGCGGCTGATTTACCAATCCCTACGCCGGGCGATAATCAAATTCTGGTTAAGACTTTAGTTTGCGGTGCGTGTCATACCGACCTCGATGAGATTGAAGGCAGGCTAAAACCAACGAAACTACCTATAGTGCCGGGTCACCAGATAGTTGGAGTTGTGGCAGATAAAGGAAAAGCCGTAACCAGATTCAAAATGGGCGACCGTGTAGGTATTACGTGGCTTTATTCGGCTTGCGGTAAGTGCAATTTCTGTCAAACAGGCAGCGAAAACCTCTGCGGGCAGACAGAATGGACCGGCAAAGACGTCAACGGCGGCTACGCAGAATATGTGGTTATTTGCGAGGATTTCGCCTACGCGCTTTCCGAAAGGTTTTCCGATGCTGAGGCGGCGCCGCTTTTATGCGCCGGCGTAATCGGATATCGTACTCTGCGATTAGCTGAAATTACCGACGGCCAAACTGTCGGGTTGTTTGGCTTCGGAGCTTCAGCCCACATCGTAATCCAGATAATCAAGTACAAATACCCTAACAGCCCTGTTTTTGTCTTCACGAAGACCGCTGAACACGCAAAGTTAGCCGAAAGTCTCGGTGCCGTCTGGACAGGCCGTTCCGGTGACCGGCCGCCGGAGAAATTGAACAAAGCAATGGATTTTACCCCCGTTGGAGAGTGCGTCCGTGATGCTCTATCTGTTCTGGATAAAGGCGGGCGATTAGTTATAAATGCGATTCGCAAAGAAACAGCGGTGCCAAAACTGGATTATGCAAAATATCTCTGGCTCGAGAGAGAAATAAAAAGCGTTGCTAACGTTACCCGACGGGACGCCGAGGAATTCCTACCGTTAGCCGCTCAAATCCCAATTGTTCCCACGATTGAGGAATTTCCATTGGCCCAAGCCAATGACGTCCTGCTGTCCATTAAACATTCCAAACTCCGTGCAGCCGGTGTTTTGAGAATCTGAAGGTAGAGGAAATTAAAAATGCCAAAAGATATAAAAATCACAGCGGGAAATATTGAGGTCAAGGCCCAATTGAACGACAGTGCAACGGCGAAATCGATAAGTGAAGCTCTGCCTATAAAGGCCGAGGCCCAGCGATGGGGAGAAGAAATATACTTCCCGATAGGCGTTGAGGCTGAACTCGAAAAAGGTAGTCGCGAAATTGTAGAAGCCGGCGAATTAGGATACTGGCCGAGCGGCGATGCGTTTTGTATGTTCTTTGGCCTGACGCCGGCCTCTGTAGGCGATGAGATTCGAGCGGCCTCGGCGGTGAATATCATAGGCAAAATGAAAGGCGACTGGTCGGGATTGACAAACGTGCGAAGCGGCGCAAGCGTTTTGATTGAGCCAGCATAGCACTCATCGGCAGCGAATGAGCTGGTTGCTGTCGAAGCGGACGTTAGGGACATTCCTTTTCAGGTCATCTACAAAACGTAAACCGTCTTTCCAATAACCCGCGGTCGGTTTCAAATCCGGATTAAAACCTGTGAAATAACGGTTCATATTATCGACCAGAAGCTCCCTGAGATATTTGCTGACCATAGAAGCCAGTGAAACAGGGAAAAACCGCTGGTCAGCACCAACCACAAAATGCAGACGCATCTGTTTGCCATCGGCCTTTAATTCATAGCTGCTGGTCTTCGAACCCTCGCAGAGAATTTTCAATTCCATATCCGGAAACATTCGCTGCAGGTTTCTTCGATAGCGAACCCGCCCCCCCTGCCTATCCACCATAATCTGCAGATAGTCGCCTGCAAAATTATCAAATGCGTTCTTTATAAGCTGTGAGGTAGTGGTAAAAAGGACGCTGGCTTTGTTTTTCACAGAAGAGACCATTTTGTTGTAATATGCAACGTCCAGACAACAGCTTCTAAGCTCCAGCAATTCGATGCCATTTGCGGCGAGGTCCTCTTTCAGCACCGCTGAGGCAATTGCCATATCAGCCGCATCGACCGATATACGATGGTCGGCGATATCCCCGTGCCAGGGATAATCATTTAATCGCTCGATACAGCCCGGAGACAGCAGCGTCAACAGCTCATTCAAAGTGACGGGATTTTTACCAAGGCATCCGAGGCATGCCAAAACAGTTCGTTCGAGATGTTTGATTCCCTTTTGTTTGCTGTAAGCCTTTTTGCTATCGGTAACGAGCAGGCGTCCTGCAAGATGCTTTCGCGTATTAGCGACACTTTTTCTTAAAATCTGCCAGAGGTCGGCTGTCAGAAAATGATGAGGAAGCAAAAAGGCGCTCGACGATACAACCAACGGTCCGAGGAGCGGCCCGAAACCGGCTTCATCAATCCCTGCCAAAACAACCATCCGTGTAACACCCTTCCATAGAAACTGTTCCAGAATACTGATTATTTTTTCCGTAACAGCCCAAAACTGCAAGATAATTCTCAAAAACTTATCTGCCTGCCTTTTGAATCCGCCGGAGGCGGATAGTTGTTTTGATAGATCCCTCGACTTCGCTCGGGACAAGATTGGGTTTGATTGGGTTTGTTTTGACCAAGTGTCCAATGTCCATTTTTCGTTGTAATTAGTTGTTGAAATTGCGGTTATAAACATTTGACTTTTTGAAAAATTGGGTTTGTTTTGCATAATTTACTCATTTTGATTGATTTTCTTCTGCGCGCTCCGATGGCGCGGAGTCGTCGGGAGCTTTTGAAAGCAGTATACTGTTATGCAGTATACTGTATACAATTATAGTTGTTGGAAGACAACAACAGCAAATTGGTGATATGAACTTATCAGAGAGCGTTTCGAGAATAGACGTTCTCTCTTAATTGGACGGACTTGCGCAAATGGGACGAAAAAAGTCCTTGATTCTCGATACTCGATTCTCGTAACTCGATGTAAGAAAAGGAGTAAAAATTTTTAGAAATTAGCCGTTTTTGGTGCGCAGGTAGCTGCGTTTTTGATTGAAGTGTCCCGCTCAAACGCCTGCGGACCTTTGCGGTTGTGTTAAAATAGGTAAATAAAAACATTATCGGACGTTGCGGTGTGGGGGGAGGGGGTAATGTAAGGAGAGGGGATGAGAGAAAGAGGAATGATGTTGCGGAAGTGAGAGGGGTAGAAAGAGAGGGGTGGTAGAGGGAGAGAGGTCGGGCGGAGGAGTTCATTGTTAATAGTTCGTGGTTCATTGATAATTATTAATTACTCATTGTAAATTGTTCATAGTTCATTGTTAGTAGTTAATCGGTTAATTGGTTATTGACTGGACCTGCTGGACCTGAAACCTTGCCCTACTGGGCGATATGCGTTTATCTACTGATAAACAGGGGGTATTATACCAAATTTCAAGGGAAAAATCAAAGAAAAAATAGGCGAGAGATCAGCTTCTTTCTCTCTTCCTTTGAAACACTTGCTGTTTTCTGATGTTCCAAACCATCAGACTTGAATCTTGACTTTCCCTCTTTTACATACTAAGCTCTTGTAAAACCGTGTTGTTAGAGCTATAAAATTTCGATTTTGTTGAATGGGGATTAGATGACCAATAAACAGAATGACTTGCATTCAAAAGTTTCACAGGCAGTTGCATGCTTTTGGCAAACACGACAAAGTCAAGTGGAAAAGCAAAAGCAAACCGGCTCGACAGACCAAGGCTTTAGAGGAGCGGTCACAGGCGGCGCACAAATGGATGGGTTTATAAACCTCATTACCGAACAAATTGCCTCAGCCGGAATTGACAAAGAGCACATATATTTTCGGCAATCCTTGGAATTACCCGGTTACTTTCGCCCTACAAAGGAATGGGATTTGCTGGTAGTAAAAGATAATCAATTAATAATAGCTCTGGAAGCCAAATCTCAGGTAGGCCCTTCTTTCGGAAACAATTTCAATAACAGAACCGAAGAAGCAATGGGAAGCGCCCTGGATTTATGGACCGCCTACAGAGAAGGCGCATTTAATAAAACGGTTAAACCTTGGTTGGGATACCTCTTTATGCTGGAAGATTGTGCTAAGTCGCAATCACCTGTAAGCGTGAGAGAACCTCACTTTGAAGTTTTCCCTGAATTCAAGAGTGCATCCTATTCCAAAAGATATGAGATTTTTTGCAGAAAACTACTTAGAGAAAGGCACTACAATGCTGCATGTTTTATTACCTCTCATAAAGACAAAGGCTTAAATGGCGATTTCACCGAGCCAGCGGAAGATTTGACGTTCAACATTTTTATAAATTCTTTAAAAGCGCAAATTCTCACTTACGGCGATTAGAAATTGAAAGAACAAACGAAAGAAAATTTAACGACACACAGATTAGTCAAAAGCGACGCGCGAGACCTTTCCTTCTTACAGGATGAATCAATACACTTGGTTGTTACCTCACCGCCGTATTGGAACCTGAAACGATACAATGATAATCAAGACCAGCTTGGGCACATCTCAGGTTACGAGCAATTCTTGACAGAGCTTACAAAGGTTTGGCAGGAATGTTTTAGAGTTCTTGTACCGGGCGGCCGCTTGGTTTGCGTCGTAGGTGATGTTTGCCTGTCACGGAAAAAACACGGCAGGCACGTCGTTATGCCGCTCCACGCCGATATTTGCGTTGCCTGCAGAAAAATCGGCTTTGACAATTTAAATCCTATAATATGGCATAAAATATCGAATGCTAACTACGAAGTGCAGAATGGCTCTAAGTTTTTGGGAAAACCTTATGAGCCGAATGCCATAATAAAAAACGATATTGAATTTATATTGATGCAGCGAAAACCTGGGGGCTATCGAAAACCTACAAATACTCAGAGAGATAAGAGCCGAATCGAAAAAAAAGACTATGATGAATGGTTTCGGCAATCCTGGAATATTACTGGCACATCTACCAAAAAACACCCCGCTCCATTTCCGGTCGAACTCGCCTATCGACTTGTCCGAATGTTCTCTTTCTTTGGCGACACTGTGCTTGACCCGTTTTGCGGAACAGGAACAACAATGATAGCCGCCATGAAATGTGACAGAAATAGCATCGGGGTTGAAATCGATTCTGAATATTGCCGAATGGCAGCCGAAAGAATTAAAAAAGAAAATCAGGGCCTTTTTCCAAACGCCCAGTTCGATTTTTCTGAAATAGTCAACACACAGGTAGTCTACGGCTTCAACGCTGTATCAATCTGATGTGAAAACGATTGCTCTAATAACTGGATTAGTTGCAATCTGCAGAGTCTTATGCGATAATAAAAACTCAAGCAGATTTACCCTTTGTTGGGTCTCATTATAAACTAATGGGAAAACCTCGAAAACAACACTATATTCCTCAATCGTACTTGAACCGATTCACAACTAATGGCGAACTCGTTGTATTCGATTTTATCGATGAAAGAAAATTTGCCGCATCACCACAAAATGTAGCTCATATAAAAGATTTCTATTCTATAGATATAAAGGAATCAGCAGATGAAAATATAGTGGAAAGTCGTTTTTCTAAAGTCGAGAATTCCGCCAAAAATATAATTGACGAGTATATCAAAACCATGCGACTTCCGAACAAAAAGAACTGGATTCATTTGGCCGAATTCATAGCAAGTATGTATGTAAGAGGCCCAAGATTTCGTTTTGAATATATAGAACTTGCTGAAGGGTTTTTAAATATGCGTGCGCATCATGTTCTTGCCAATCCAACTTCTTACGAATATCAACAATTAGCAAAATACGGCAAGCCGGAAGAACTTTTGAAGGACGTCTCTAAAATTCAGATTACTCCCCATCAAAATCAATATGTTTTGGCTATGCTCAAATCTATTCCAAAATTGACTGAAGTTATAAGCCGGATGACGCCAACATTGCTACATTCGTGCGGTTCTTCCCGCTTCATAACAAGTGACAATCCGGTTATTTTGTTCGATCCAAAACCAGATCGTTATCATGGTTCTGGATGGGTAAAAGATTCAATTGAATCCTATTTCCCTTTGAGCCCATCTACGTGTCTTTTGTTTAGGTGGCGTAGCGACAGTAATGTATTGTCTTTTAACGATAGGCAGGTAGCCGTTGTAAATTCTCTTTTGATTTCTTCTGCAACCCAATACATATTTGCTAAAGGAGAGGTCGCTTGGATTTCAAATAATCATAAAATAAGTGAGGACGACGCCTTGTTATTTCAAGAATTCGCAAAATCTAAGAAAAAAAAGAATTTTCTTAAATGCGGCAATATAAAAACTATACCAAAAGAAATTACTTTAAACAGGATAAAGAAATCAAGGTATAACAAATTACAACCCAAATGACCCCACCCCTTTTATTTTAGCGAAGAATATAGAAGCTGGATTTCCGCTCGCGCAGGAATAACAAACGCCGGATTGCAAAATCCATCGGATAAAGTATAATCTCCTCTATGTTCAAGAATATCTCCATAATCGGTGATGGTGCGATGGGCACCGTTTTGGGTATGCTGCTCTGCGAGAAGAGTATTCCGGTGCGGATGTGGGGATATGACCGTGAGCAATTAAAGCAGATAGAGTCAGGCCGAGAAAACAAGAAATTTCTGCCCGGTTACAAATTGCCTGAGACTCTGGTATTCGAGAGCGAAGACAGTCGCATAATGGCCGGTTCAGATTTAGTCGTATCGGCTGTGCCGTGTCAATTTATGCGAAGGGTTTGGGACAGGCTGAAGGATTATTTCCCAAAGTCCGCAGGATGCCTCACGGCAGATGTGCCGGTTGTTTCGGTAACCAAAGGTATTGAGAACGGGACGCTGCTGCGACCGAGTCAGATACTTGCGGAGGTGTTAGGTGATGGCATCAGGTGCGTTGTACTGAGCGGACCTACCATTTCCGATGAATTAGCTCGGAGACTGCCGGCGACGGCTGCGGTTGCCTGCGGCGATGGGAAATTAGCCAGAGAAGTTCAATACACCTTTAGCGTTCCCTGGTTGCGGGTCTATACTAATACCGATATTGTGGGGGTTGAGTTAGCCGGTGCAATGAAGAACATTATTGCAATCGCAGCGGGAATTATAGACGGTATAGGCGCCGGCGATAATGCAAAGGCGGCTCTGTTGAGTAGAGGACTTGCCGAGATAACCCGTCTGGGAACTGCCTGCGGGGCAAGGCCACAGACGTTTGCGGGATTAACCGGCCTGGGTGATTTGGTAACAACCTGCATTTCTCCCAAGGGCAGAAACCGCTCGTTCGGCGAAAGAGTAGGTAAAGGCCAAACCATTGAACAGGCTCAAAGAGCCACTGAATCAGTTATTGAAGGTGTTGCCACCTGCAAGTCGGTGATTGCTCTTGCCGCTCGATATAGTGTTGAGATGCCGATTAGCAGCGCTGTTTATGAAGTGCTGTTTGAGGGTAAATCGGTGCAAACGGCAATTGCTGATTTGATGAAACGTCGGCTCAAGGCCGAATAAGCCCTTTTTTGAGAACTGAAAACGGGCGCAGAAACTCGTCCCGTTAGAAGTAAGTCGGACAAGACTTCTAACGGGACCCGTCCTATAAAATTTGTTCATTCCCCTTCTCTAACAATCCGGCGAAAATTTTATGAGTTTTCGGGCGTGCAACAGGCAAAGGTCAATGAATTGGTGAAAAATCCGTTTAAGCATAAGATATTTTTGGGCAGCTTGAAGAAAAAGTCCGATACCGAAAAAAGAAATTTCGATATTAACGCCGAAGCTACGAGACAACAGCTGCTGAGATGACAGACAAAGAATGTGCGGCCTCTGAGCACTGGCGGCGCCCGTTTGTTAAAAGGAGATTGTGATATGGCACGCGTAAAAACTATACTGACAGAGTCGATAAAGGAAAAAGCGAGCGATGTGCACATCAATGTCGGGATGCCGCCTACGTTTCGGATAAATACGAAATTGGCGGATGCGGATTTTCCTGCTGTCAGCAGCGAGGATGCAAGGGAAATGGTTCTTGAGATGGTCGGGCTGGACAGGTTCAAAAAGCTCGAAGACAACAGGGACCTCGATTTCTCGACAACCATCGAGGACGGCCATAGGTTTCGCGTTAACGCTCATTATCAGCGTGAGACGATAGCAATTTCGTTTAGAGTGATTCCAAATCAGATTCCTTCAATAGACAATTTGAACCTGCCGCCGTTAGTCAAAGGGTTAACTGATTTGCCGAGAGGATTAGTGTTAGTAACAGGCCACACCGGTTCCGGTAAAAGCACGACACTGGCTGGAATGATAGGATTGATAAATAAAAAATATAAAAAACGTATAGTTACGTTGGAAGACCCTATCGAATATTTGTTGGAAAACGAAATGAGTATGATAGAACAGCGTGAAATCGGTTCTGACTGTCCGGACTTTGCGTCGGGCCTGCGGCACGTGTTACGGCAGGACCCCGATATTATTATGGTTGGTGAAATGCGGGACCTCGAAACTACGAGTTCGACAATTACCGCTGCTGAAACCGGGCATCTTGTCTTCAGCACGCTGCATACGATAAATGCTCCTCAGACTATTGAGCGTATTACAGATATTTATCCCGCAAATCAGCAGGAGCAGATTCGAACAATGTTGGCCAATACACTGCAGGCTGTTATCTCACAGACACTATTTAGGCGAATAGATGTGCCGGGGATGGTGCCGTGTATAGAAATTTTATTGTGCACCATGGCGGTAAGAAACTGTATTCGTGAAAACAGAATCTACGAAATAGCGAGTATTATTGAGACTTCCCGCCGTCTTGGCATGCAAAATATAGACAACAGCATTGCTGATATGTATTCCAGGGGTTTCATAGACAGAAATGAAGCAATTACGAGGTCAACTAACCCGGGGAAGATGGAGAAGTCGCTTGCACCTGTGGAGCAGTTTGAAGTTGTCCAGCCATCTAAGACTCCTAAATCGCGATAATCTGCAGGAATTTGCTATAACTCACTTTAATTTCTACCCTTACACTCACCGGCAAAATCCTCGGAGGAGCACCGGCATAGTTTTATAACAAAATTCTTGATTTTTTTATTTTTTTAGCGATAGTATGAGCTAAATACCTAAAGGGCGGTTAGCTCAGCTGGATAGAGCGCCTGCTCGACACGCAGGAGGTCGTTGGTTCAAGTCCAATACCGCCCATTGCTTTAGGCCCTTGCGAGTAGATAGTTCGTAGGGGGTAACTATGGCAAAAGGGTTATATTTGGTGCCTCAAACAAAAATTCCTGCATTTAGAACAACAGGATATACCGATTATATTAATTCGAAAAGAGATACAGCATGACTAATTACGAAAGATTTGTGAAAGCAATTAATCGGCAACGGCCTGACAGGATATTGACATACGATTTCGCAAACAATAAGAAACTGCTGGCGAGATACGGCGGTTATGACGGGACGAAAAAATACGCCTTCGAACAGATAGTCGAAATAAACGCCAAAGCTTTCAAGGGAATCGGGCTTGATGTTACACACCATATATATGACCCGGCAAAATCGTGGATGGGCACAAAGATTGATAACTGGACACGCTTTTTGGGAGTAAATCCGGACGGCTGGGAGGTGGCCCGGAAGGGAGGAACAGACTGGATTTCAAAAAGACCTTTCTCAAACTTAAAAGAGCTTGAGAAAAATATGCCCAGCATTCCAAAGTATGAAGAAGTTAAGAAATGGTATGAACCATTTATCAAACATATAAAAGAGGTCTTTGGTTATTATGACCTTGTCTTTGTCGGAGCAGTTGAGGGCCCTGTGAGCGATTCTTACACATATACCGGTATGGAGCTGTTTATGACAGCAATTTATGATGCTCCGGAGCTTATTTTACAGATTATGGATTGTACCGCCAAGTTTTCGGCTTATATCGCGAAGGTGTTTGCCGAAAATGCGTCGGCACCGCTGCTATTTATGGGGGAGGACATTGCCTGTGATACAGGACCAATATTCAGTCCGAAGTTTATAACCGAACACGCCCTTGGCCGATGGAGACAGATTAGTGAGCCGATTAAAGAGAAGGGTTTTAAGCTTTTGTTTCATACTGATGGAAGATACGGTGAACTTTTACCAATAATATTTGACGAATTCGGGGTTGATGGCCTTAATCCCATAGAGAGAAATGGGTGCAACGATATTTTTGAAATAAGAAGACTGTACCCTGACAAGCTGCTTTTTGGAAATGTATGCTGTGCAATTACCCTGCCGCAGGGTAATATTTACGACGTTGAAGATGAAACATTGGAGTTGATAGAGAAAATCGGTCCGCAGAGAGGTATAATAATAGGCTCTTCCGGCGAAGTTCATAATTTAGTTCCGCCGGAAAATACTGTGGCAATGTATAAAACAGTTCATAAATATGGAATGTATCCCATCGATGTAGAGAGAATTAGAAAACGACGCAGCGAAATAAGAGACAAGCTGAATACTCGACGAGAATCGAGAGCCGGTTTAGGAGAGTACCACAAATGTATGAGGAATTAAGAAAAGCAGTTTGTAAGGCTAATATTGAGCTTCAAACTCAAAAGTTGGTGGTTTATGGTTGGGGCAACGTCAGCGGCATAGACCGTGCAGCAGGGGTAGTAGCTATCAAGCCCAGCGGTGTTTCATATGATGAGCTTACTCCCGATAAAATGGTATTGCTTGATATGGACGGAAATAGTGTTGGAGGGAATCTCAAACCTTCGTCAGACACATCGACTCATCTTGAGCTTTATAGAAGTTTCAAAGCTGTCGGCGGCATATGCCACACCCACTCCCTGCATGCGACAATGTGGGCTCAGGCCTGCAGAGAAATTCCCTGCTTTGGTACTACCCATGCTGATTATTTCTATGGCTCGATACCTGTTACTGAGGCGATGACGGTCGATGAGATAAAAAGTAATTATGAGCTGAATACAGGCAGGGTTATTGTTAGGCGCTTTGCCGGTATCGACCCGATACAAATGCCGGGGGTGCTGGTTGCCAATCACGGACCTTTCACATGGGGCGGGAAGTCCGCCGAAGCTGTTGAAGCCGCAGTTGTATTAGAGCAAATAGCAACAACAGCTTTGGGTACTATAATGATAAATCCGAATCAGAATCAAATAGAGAAGCCTCTTTTGGATAAACACTACCTTCGTAAACACGGCAGAAACGCATATTATGGGCAAAAATAACAGACAGAGGACAGAGAATAGAAAAATCTGACATCTGACTTCTGATTTCTATCCCATATCAACATTCGCAAGCTCTAAAGTTCGATGTAGAGTGCATTAACCCCGTTAGAAATGCTATAACGAGGTAATCATATGATATAAAAAGGGAAAATTTCTAACGGGGTGAAATTATTGCTCGGATAGACTTATAGGAGTCGTAACTTTTGTGCCTCTAAACATAATATTGACTCCGGTATTGGTTGTATCAGGCTCGAAGAAAGGAGTGTCCAGCACCAATTGAGCTTAGGCTCACACTTAATTGGTGCTGGACAAAAGTATCAAAATCATCAGTGCTGGCTTGGGCTTGAATTACCAACTGTCCTATAAAAAGTGTCCCCTGCTTTATGGAAGCGATACACCTTTTGCTTGAAGGTTACTTGCTGTCTCAAGTGAACCGGCGATTTTTTGCTTCTGATGTTTTTTTTACTATACTTTAAGTAATGGCGGGTAATGAAGAGGCTTCCATACTTTATTTTGAGCTTCTTACCACTATAACTGAGGGAAAATAAAACGCTCGCTGACTGAGTATTCACAATTTATCGGGAAAAAACTTATTTTTCGGAAAAGAACTTATTAAATGGCAATAGATTGAGGTGACCAAATGAAATCTGCGCAAGGTATCTCCAATACCCTTACCCCTAAAACAAGAACCGACCTTCCGTTTGGCGAACTGCTTGTATCCAAAGGTCTTTTGGGTCGTGAAGAATTAATCAAAGCGCTAAACGAACAGCACGAGGAGGGTGGTCGACTCGGTGAGGTATTGCTTCGACTGAAAATGCTAAGCGGTGAGGATATCACGCTGGCTCTGGCCGAACATCTCTCAATGGAGTATGTCCGCCTCGATGATATTACCAAGATAGATATGAATATTGCTCGGATGCTGCCTGAGGCTATCACCAAACGATTTTGTCTTGTGGCCATTGGTGAGATAGATGACAAAATTATCGTGGCGATGGCTGACCCGCTTAATGTTGTAGCAATAGATACAATCACACTGAAAATAAAACGTCAGATTAAAGTAGTAATTAGTTCGCCTCAGGAAATTCGCCAGGCAATAGAGGCGATTTATCATGGTTCTGATGTCGAGGAACAGCAGCTCCGCGACCTTGTAGATATCGAAGTTGACAAAGAGGGCAAGATAGCGTCGATTGTAGAAGATACCACGGAAGCAGATTTAGACAGT
>Ga0315543_1001069_pt1 | contig 31105 bp, 15 predicted proteins | sample SalMarSW160210MG_2_FD_203098 | JGI IMG/M metagenome (GOLD analysis project Ga0315543, IMG submission 203098) | Salt marsh sediment microbial communities from the Plum Island Ecosystem LTER, Massachusetts, United States - Salt Marsh Sediment SW1601-210 ... | reverse complement strand
CACACCGGAAACGGCATCTTCCACAACGACCGACCTGTGATACGCTACACCAAGTTCATCACAGGCCGTTGTGAAAATATCAGGTTCCGGTTTCCCCTTTAATCCTCTCTCAGCCGATACCACTCCATCAATCCGGGTTTCGAACAGGTGAAGCAGACCGGTAGCTTCAAGTACTGGTTTGCAGTTTTTGCTTGAAGAAGCTACGCCAATCCTGACTCCCTTATCTTTGAGCTTTGTGATGAGTTTAACGCTTGTATCATACACTTTTGCACCTTCTGTATCCAGCACTTCATTAAAGAACTTATTCTTCCTGTTTCCCAAACCACACACTGTTTCTAATTCAGGTGAATCACTCGGATCGCCAAATGGAAGATCTATGCCGCGTGACTCAAGAAAGGATGCAACACCTTTGTACCGTGGTTTACCATCAACATACGGAAGGTAATCACCCGCATGGGTAAACTCCCTGAACGGTTCACCATATTTCTGCCCGCGCTCCCTGAGGTAGTCGTCAAACATCCTTTTCCATGCTGAACCATGCACCAGCGCAGTCTGGGTGATGACTCCATCGAGATCAAATATAACGGCCTCAAAATTCATCATTTTTCCAACTTTATCTGTTTTAACCTTGTTATAACCGGGAAGGTATTTAATTTTATGAACCCTTTCAAAAAAAAAACAACAGGAGGAAACCGATTATCCTGTAACAAAATTGTAAAAAAGATTTTTCTTATGAAAAGATTGTTCGTGATAGCCAATCAATTACCGATAGAAATTCGAAAGATAAAGAATATATTTCATATTCAGGTGGGTGAAGAAAGAGAAAAAACCGGACTGACAGATTTTTATGAAAGTTATGATACACACTGGATCGGTCTTACGGGTGTAGAAAATTATTCATTCCATCCTTCAGAAAAGGAATGGCTTGACAACCAGCTCCAAAAAGAATACCGTTGTATTCCGGTTTTTCCTGATCCGGCCGATCAAAACAATTATCTTCATGGATTTGTCAAGAATACCCTCTGGCCCCTTTTCCATTATTTCACACAGAATGTTACGTATACAAATGAACAGTGGACAGCGTATCAAAAGATCAACCGGTTGTTTGCCGAAAAGATTGCTGAAGTAATCCGGGATGGGGATATTCTCTGGATCCACGATTACCAACTGACCCTGTTGCCCCAGTTGATCCGGTCACAAAAACCGGCAGTCTCAATAGGGTTGTTTATGCACATTCCCTTTCCTTCCTTTGAGATCTTCAGGTTGCTGCCCTGGCGCAGTGAGATCCTTGAAGGAATATTGGGTGCAGATTTGATCGGATTTCACACCTACGATTATGTCAGGCATTTTCTCAGTTGTGTCCGGCGCATTCTGGGACATGATACAATCTTTAACCAGATCCGGATTGATGACCGGACCCTGAAAGTGGATGCTTTTCCAAGGGGTGTTGATTTTGAAAAATTCCGGAAAGGAGCCGTGAAAATCAGGGAAGGTACAGACAAACAGAGATCGGTTATCCGAAGAGAGATGGAGAAGTATATGAACCAGAACAAAGGGAAAAAACTGATCCTCTCGGAAGGCCGACTTGATTATACCAAAGGCATGGTTAACCGGTTACTGGCATTTGAACTGTTCCTTCAAAAGCATCCAAAATACCTTGAAAAGGTACTGTTAATCCTGATCGCAGTTCCAACCGGGGAAACAGGAGAAGTATACGACGAGTTGAAGCGACAGGTTGATGAACTGGTGGGGCGGATTAACGGGAACTACGGAACCATAAACTGGATGCCTGTCCGGTATCTGAACCGGGAATTCACGCTCGATGAACTGAACGACCTGTATGCCCTGACTGATATTGCACTGATTTTGCCCATCCGGGATGGTATGAACCTGATTGCAAAGCGATTCATTGCATCCCGTGCCGATGGAAAGGGTGTCCTGATCCTCAGCGAAATGGCTGGTGCTGCCAAAGAACTCCATGAATCCATCATCGCCAATCCAAATAACCTGGATGAGGTGGTGGATGCCCTTACGGTTGCACTTGAAATGCCTGATGATGAGCAGATAAGAAGAAACCAGGTCATGCAGGAACGACTTCAACGATACAACGTTGACCGGTGGGCACGGGAATTTATCAAGGGACTGGAAGGCGTGAAAGAGATACAGGAGACCATTCTGACCCGGAAAATCATCGGTACCAGTATGAATCAGATTGCACAAACCTTTAAAAAAGCAAAAAACAGGATTCTTTTCCTCGACTATGATGGAACGCTAGCCTGGTTTAAAAAAAATCCGGAGGATGCAAAACCGGATGAAGAATTGTACCAAATCCTGAAGGGGCTTTCATCCGAGAAAAAGAACCGCCTGGTCATTATCAGCGGTCGCGATAAGGAAACACTTAGCAGATGGTTCGACCCAAAATGGAACATACACTTCATTGCCGAACATGGCGTGTGGCTCAGAGAACCCGGAAATGAATGGCATATGATGGAGCAAATAAACAACGAGTGGATGGATTCGGTTCGCCCTCTCCTGGAATTTTATGTCGACCAGACACCGGGTTCGTTCATTGAGAAAAAAAACTTTTCCCTGGTCTGGCATTACCGAAAGACAGACCCTGATCTGGGAATTCAACGGGCATGGGAACTGAAGGATGCACTCCATGTCTTAACCTCCAACCTGAACCTTGAAATCATGGATGGAGATAAAGTCCTGGAAATAAAATACTCCGGCGTTAATAAAGGAAGAGCAGCGATGCATAAAGTCGGCGATGAAGCCCATGATTTTATTCTGGCTATCGGCGATGACTGGACCGATGAATATACGTTTGATGCAATGCCGGATAGTGCCTATACCATAAAAGTCGGTACCAAAACCACCAAAGCACGGTTTTATATCGAATCGGTTGACAAGGTGAGGGAACTGCTGAAGAAATTCATTCAATGAGTGAAATGATTCCAGAAACAGCTGGTGACTCTGCCTCAGAATTTCCAGGTTGTATCATGACATCATTTTATTCTTTACTTTTAGGGTGATGCATTTATTCAAACACCATGACTGAATTCAATTCCTATGGTTTCATTATCGGAGCTTCCCTCGTGGTCGTGCTTTCCTATTTTTTTAACATCGTTGCCAAAAAAACCAATATTCCCAGCGTCCTTATGCTGCTTTTGCTGGGAATCCTGGTGTCTGCAGGACTCAATATACTGGGTTATCAAAGGATAAACCTTCAACCTGCACTCGAAGTCCTTGGCATTGCCGGGTTGATTCTGATCGTGCTGGAAGCTGCACTGGACCTGGAACTTACGCGTGACAAATGGCCCATAATATGGAAAGCCTTTACTCTGGCTATTCTTTCCCTGGGTATCTCTGCCGTGAGTATTGCTGCTATCATGTCTGTTTATCTCGATTTCTCCCTGCATAAGGCATTATTATATGCTATTCCGCTCTCGATCATGAGCAGTGCAATTATTATTCCCAGTGTGGTGAACTTGCAGGCTGATAAGCGGGAGTTTATGATATATGAAAGTACCTTCTCTGATATTCTGGGAATTATGGCTTTTTATTTCACCCTTGAAAGTTTTCAGCATAACGAGTCAACGTCATTAACCCTCTCGATCCTGAGCAATGTATTAATAACTTTGGTCACTTCCGTTGTAATCAGTATCGCTTTAATTCTCGTTTTCCAGAAGATCCGCACTCAGGTAAAATTATTTCTGTTCCTTTCTGTGCTTTTTGTTCTCTACTCTGTTGGAAAACTATTGCACCTTTCTTCACTTCTGATCATTCTGATTTTCGGATTAATGCTGGAAAACCGGGAACAGATATTCCGAAGATTTATGAAACGGTATATCGATGAAACGATCCTTGGCCAGATTATTGCCAACTTCAAACTGATTACCCTGGAATCATCATTCATCGTTCGGACTTTTTTCTTCGTTATCTTCGGAATGTCACTCACACTGGCATCCCTGTTAAAATGGAAAGTATGGTTGGTCAGCATTATGATCGTGATCCTGTTGTATGCAATCCGTTATCTGTTCCTGTTGCTGATCATCAGGAAGGATTTTCTCGGTCTGTTGTTTCTGATCCCGAGGGGATTGATCACCATATTGCTTTTCTACGCCATTCCTGCGGAGTACAAATCACCGGTTTTTGATCCGGGAATTCTGCTGTTCACCATTCTATTTACAAGCATCGCCATGTCCGTTTCATTAATCCGGCAAAATCATGAACTAACCCCTGCAAGTAAAGATGACATTCGTGTCGTGGATGTGCACGGGAGGCTGATCACTGAAGAGCTGATTTCACCAAGGAAAAAGGATGAAGAGAAAACAGATAATCCTCAGGGTGAAATAACAGATCAAAATATCAAGGAAGTGTAATCATTTTTTTAAACTCATTGTCAATGAAAACATGGCTTGACAATCTTCAACGATTTACAGGTTTATCACCGGATCTGTTTGAGAAAATCATCACAACCCTCTCCATTTTCCTGGTGCTCTGGATAATTCGGTTCATCATCATCAAGATCCTATGGCAAAAATCGGATAATGTCCGAACCCGCTACCACTGGAGAAGAAACACCACCTATGCCCTGATATTCATCCTCCTTTTTGCACTGGGATTTATCTGGATAGAACGGTTTAAAAGCCTTGGAACCTTCCTCGGACTGCTATCGGCTGGTATCGCCATTGCACTGAAAGATCTTTTGGCAAACCTTGCCGGCTGGATCTTTATCATGGTTCGTAAACCATTTAAAATTGGAGATCGAGTTGAAATAGAGAACTTTGCCGGAGATGTAATCGATATTCATGTATTCCGGTTCACCTTGCTGGAAATGGGCAACTGGGTAGAAGCTGATCAAACTACCGGGAGAATCGTTCATATTCCAAACGGTAAAATATTCATCACTGCGCTGGCAAATTATCATGGTGGATTTAACTACATCTGGAACGAGATCCCCGTATTGATTACCTTCGAAAGCAACTGGCAGAAAGCAAAAAATATCCTTATAGAGGTCATCCATGCACATGCTGAAAAGCTGAGTGAAACGATGGAAAAGGAGATTAAGGAGGCAAGCAGACGATTCATGATCCATTACAAACACCTGACGCCCATCGTCTATACCAAAGTGAAGGAATTCGGTGTATTGCTTACCATCCGGTATCTCTGCCAGATTCGAAACCGCCGGGGAAGTGAAGAGGTTTTGTGGGAAGAAATACTGAAACAGTTTGCTGTATGTTCAGATATTGATTTTGCCTATCCTACCACCAGGTTCTTTGATAATAGAGCTGAAGGAAAGAAGGATGTCAAAAAAGGTTAAGGCTTAGGCTCAGATTGAAAAATGCCTTGAATGCCTTAATTGCTTTATTGTTTGTAATTTGATTTTTGTTATTTGTGATTTTGCAGTGATCGACTTTATTTACCCCAGTTTCCTGCAACACAAACTACTTTTCTCTAACCGTTACTTTCTTTGCAACATACATTCCAGCATATTCCAATTCAACGATCACACCTTCTTCATTTCGCCTGAATACCAGATTATCATTGCTTCTTTTGCTAAACAAAGTATCTCTCTTTTCAGGAAAGAACGGATACTCCCCTTCATCCCATAGCTGTTTCAGAATGAGTGAATTATCTGATACTGTTATGGTCGCCGCATAACCCGGTTCAAATTCATACGTGCCGGTATATTCCTGTAATACATCCCTGCCGGGATATATGATTTCCCTGAATACCGGCTTATAAATATCCCAATTATATGTTTTCGAAATGCTTCTGAAAATCTCTCCGGACAGGGTACCACCCTGATCTCCGTTGGTCATGATCACAGCACCCATTCCGAGTTTGGTATTAAAAAACATATTGCATTTGAATCCTTCATTTGAACCACCATGCCCAAACCAGATTGAATCTTTTTTACCGCCCAGACTAATTCCAAGGCCATATCCATCCTTCTCCTCGGTCAGCATTTGTTCAACCATTTCCCGGGAAAGTACACGGTTTGATTCACCCTTTAAAGAATGATATAGTTCAATGGCAAATTTTGCCAGGTCAGTGGGAGTTGTCCATAAACCGGCTGCAGCCATTTCCGGATAGGTATGCCAGTTCCCCTCGATCGGGCTTCCATTACTGCGATGAGCAATTGCAGCGTATTGAGCGATGTCTTCTGGTAACGGTTGAACATATGTACTGTTATCCATTCCAATTTTAGAAAGAACCCTTTCCTCAACGATTTCAGGAAAAGGCTGCCCGGTAATATCACAAAGCAACAATTGCATGACCGTAAATCCTCCGCCTGAATACCTGAATAATGCACCGGGGACAGTATCTGCGACAACCGGATCTGAATTGGCCGGTTCTTCACCGTTTAGAACCTGAACGGTAGTGGGAACTGCTTCATCAAAAGCATAACCTCCGAACCCATGTACGGTAAGCCCAGCCGTATGAGATAACAACCTTCGAAGGGTAACCTTCTCCTCCATGGTAAATTCATTTTCAGGGATCTTCCAGCTGATCAAATCCTGGTTAACATCCCGGTCGAGGTTCAGCAATCCTTCTTCAACAAAGGTCAGAGCCGCTGCAGCAGCGACAGGTTTACTGATGGATGCTGCCTGAAAACGGGTTGAAGTATCTATTCCTTTCAGGCTGTCATTCGTAAAATATCCATACCCTTTGGCCCACTCAATCTCACCCTGATTTACAACAGCAATGCTGACTCCAGGTACGTTATAATATTTCATTCGGTCGTGAATGTTCAATCCACCGAGTGTGTCTTCATTGGTAACAACAGCAGTAAGCAGTCCTGATTCAACATTAGCAATTCGTTCACTGATCAGGCCCGTTTCAACCGTTTTGCAACTCATCATGATGAGCAGGACAAGCATTGGAGTTAGGAATTTTTTCATTTTTAATGTTTTTTTATCGTCATGAAGGTAATTAACTTAAGTTGCTAGTTAGGATAGAAATCACCATATATTTGGGAAATGCTTTCACTTTTGGAGAACGATCCGCCAGCTGTCGGATCGTTTGCGCTCTATAGAGCGCTTTTAAACTCCCGCCGATGGCGGGAGAAGCGACTCTTCCAAAGGAATGCCTTCGGCAGGAGAGTCGCTCTCCAGTTAAAAACTAAATTCTTTAAGTAAAATATAAACCTATTTTCGATAACTAGCAACTTGAGTTAATTAATTTTATCGGAACTGTTTTCTTCGGAATATCCTTTTACTCATCCATTAGAGGAAAAATGTGTATATAAACAACAAGACGGAGTTTGAGTTCGAAGGTTACTTAAAATCTGCAAATTTTCCAAATCTGTTCACTTCTGAACAATGCTGTTCGGTATGATACACTTAATAAACACGATCTTTTTTATTAATCATTTGGATATCAATCACTTATGATTGATGGCATACAAGTTGATAAAATTAATGGACGGAGCATCGACCGGTAGCCTAAAATTTTGTAATTTTCAATTCAAACAGAGAAACAATCATGATCAGAAATTACCTGCTCACTGCCTTGCGGTACATCTTCCGCAACAAACGGTTCTCACTGCTTAACATCTTTGGCCTCTCACTCAGCATGTCTGTATGCATGTTGATCATTGTTGTTATAGTGGATCAATTATCATATGATCAATTCCATACAAAAAAGGAACGAATATACAGGGTTCAATCGATTGATAGCCTTAGCAATGTTTCGCTTAAGTATGCCTCCACCACCTTCCCTCTCGGTTATGAACTGGCAAACAACTATCCGTTTGTGGAAAAAACGGTAGTACTGAACAATTCGTTTTTCGGTGAGGCAGCAAAGGATGAAGCCCTGATCCGGATAAACGGGATCTATGCCAGTGAAGATTTTTTTAAGGTGTTTGATTTTCCTTTGAAAAGCGGGACACCGGAAGATGTATTGAAAGAACCATACACTATGGTTTTGCAAGAAGAAGTGGCAATGAAATTTTTTGGTGAGGAGGATCCAACCGGTAAGTTTTTACAAATCGACAGTGTAGGAGATTTTCTGATAACCGGGATTGTTGGGCAGACAAGGCAGAAATCATCCGTCCAGTTTGAAGCCCTGGTCTCTGCGACCACGCTGGAGGCAATTCAGACAAAGGAAGAAGAGACCATTACAGCTAATGATTGGACTAACTACTGGGCGAACCACGTTTATTTACTGCTTCACGAGAACGCCGACCTTGATGGTATTCAGCGTGCCCTTGATGAGATCAGTATTGAACAATACAAGGATGATGAAGAGCGTAATGTTTCCTTCTATTTACAACCACTGAATAAAATAGTACCGGGACCCATACTGGCCAATGAAATGGGATTTTTTTTACCGAAGGTATTCATCTTTTTTATGGGAGGTCTTGCCCTGGTCATCATCATTTCTGCTGCATTCAACTACACCAGCCTGTCCATTGCCCGGTCCCTGATGCGTGCCAGGGAAGTGGGTGTCCGGAAAACGGTTGGTGCTAGCAGAAACCAGGTCATTATTCAGTTTTTATTCGAAGCAATGCTAATATCATTGTTCTCCCTGGTGGTTGCCTATGCCCTGCTCCAGTTTCTCCTGCCCGGTTTCTCCGGGATGAAAATGATGTCACTGCTGGAAATCAAGCCTGAACAAAATGTAGTGGTATATATCTGGTTCCTGGGTTTTGCCCTGCTAACCGGTTTTATTTCAGGGATCCTCCCATCAATCGTTATCTCTGCTTTCAGGCCGGTGAATGTGCTGAAAGGTGTTGCCAATATCCGTTTCTTCAGCAAAATCACCCTGCGTAAGATCCTGTTGATCACCCAGTTTGTTTTCTCCATGGTTTTTATCATATCCATCCTGCTGATCTTTAAACAGATGAATTTCATGATCAATGCAGAAATGGGATTCGACCGGGATGTGGTATTCAACATCCACATGAGGGGGCATGACCTTGGAAAAGTAAAAAACCAGTACAGCCGGATTCCCGAAATCGAGTCTATCTCAGCTGAATCACATATTCCGGGAGTTGGAAACTTCCGCGACGTGGATCTCCGGATAAACGAGGAAGATGAAAAGTATTCTGCCAACTGGTTCTATGTCGATAAGCAGTATGTTGAAACCATGGGGTTGGAACTGGTTGCAGGAAAAACATTCCCGGAGGATCTGAGTGATGAGAATGATAATTTCGTAATCATCAATGAAAAGACGGTTGAACATTTTAACCTGGGAACCCCTCTTGAAGCGGTTGGGACTTCGTTCATATGTTGGGATTCAACCCTGGTGGAAGTCATCGGGGTTGTCAAAGATTATTACTATGGTGCGTTGTTTATGCCGTTGAAACCGCTCATCCTTTGGCATAATCCGGAGAACTGCCGGTATATCGTTTTCAGGCTACATTCCGGGAACATGGTCATGACGGTTGATAAACTCAAAAATCAGTGGAAAGAGATTGATCCCTACCATGACATGGATGGTGATTTCCTGGATGCAGAGATCAGGGAATATTACTCTTTCTTTGAGGACATTTTATATACTGTCGGCTTTGCAGCCATTCTGGCGATTGTCATTGCCGGTTTTGGCCTGCTGGGGATGGCAACCTACAGTATACAAACCCGCCTGAAGGAGATTGGCATAAGAAAGGCACTTGGTGCACAGGCCAGGAGCATCATGTCACTGGTCGCCAGGTCTTACCTCATCATGATGCTGATTGCAGCGGTTATTGGAGCCCCGATTGCATACCTGATCAATAACCTGTGGCTTCAATACCTGGCAAATCACGTTTCTTTTGGTGCAGGATTAATCGCAATCGGAGTGCTTATTGTCTTTGTTGTAGGATTTGTCACAATCAGTTCTCAGACCTTCAAAGCATCCAGGGTAAATCCAGCCAGGATCCTGAAATATGAATAATGATTTAGACGTTGCTTTTTTTGCTTTTTTCTATGCATTCTTTTCCCAGAGATCCCTGCGGAACCGTGAAAAGCAGTTCTGACACAGCCCCACGCTAACCGCTGGAGAACAGGCTTTGAGAAGGAAATTGAGGATCACAAGTCAGGTTTACCTGTAACTTACGCAAACCTGCTTCATCACCCGGAGTGGGCATGTGGGTTAGATGAACCTCACAATTTTTCAAGTTTTTTAAGCATTCCGTTGCCTTTTTTACATCCGGGTTGGTCAGGGCACTGATCCCAAGAACAATCAATGTTTCATCAAGATTCAAACTCAGCCTCTCCCTGGAAAGAACATCACCTTTCAAATGAGCGATCGAATCGATCATGTTTTTGGGGAGGATGTGTAAATCGTCCGGAAGGTTCGCCAGGTGCTTTATAGCATTTAAAATCAGACTGGATGAGGAATGCATGAGCGGTGAATTCTTACCTTTGATGATCGTTCCATCACTCAACTCAATGGCCGCGCCACAAAAAATGCCATTGTGCCCTTTGCCTGATTCCATGGCTTCCCTGGCAGCTTCTCGCGCAGGAATCACGACCCTTCTATCTTCAACTTTCGCTTCCACCTTTTTCATGATCATTTCCGCCCTGGACAATGTATCCTTATCGATAAGGCCCATGACATATTCGCAGGCACATCGAAAATAGCGGCGTATGATCTCCTGGTAGGAGGCTTCCCGGATAACGTTGTCTGATACAATCCCGGAACTGGCACGGTTCACTCCCATATCCGTGGGTGATTTATAGACCGATTCTTTCCCGGTTATCTTTTCAATAATCCGTTGCAACAGGGGGAACGCTTCAATATCACGATTGTAGTTCACCACGCTGATATTATAGGCTGCGAGGTGATGGTGGTCGATCTCTACCACATCCTTCAAATCCACGGTCGCTGCTTCATATGCAATGTTAACCGTATGATTCAGTGGAAGATCCCATATGGGGAAGGTCTCAAATTTTGCATATCCGGCCTTTATGCCCTGTTTATAATCATGGTATAAGTTGCTTAGGCAAGTGGCGAGTTTCCCACTTCCCGGTCCGGGTCCGGTAACCACAACAATCGGCTTGTCTGTCCGGATCTCCTCATTGGCACCGTATCCCTCATCACTGACAATGGTATCTACATCGGTTGGGTATCCTTTTGTAAAATGATGAGTGTACAGGGTCATCCCATTTCTCTCCAACTTGTTTTTGAACGACCTGGCAGCAGGTTGATCCCGGTAGCGGGTAATCACAATGGCTTTGACCTCTATTCCCCATTTTCTGAAATCATCAATGGTCTTTAAAGCATCCACATCATAGGTAATGCCAAAATCAGCACGCATTTTCTTCCGCTCAATAGCACCGGCATGAATGCATAATATCACATCAATCTTATCTTTCAGTTTCTGCAGAAGCCGCATCTTTACATTTGGATCAAAGCCGGGCAGTACCCTGGCAGCATGGTAATCATACAGGATCTTGCCGCCAAACTCAAGATACAACCGGCCATTGAATTGATCGACCCGTTCCAGAATAGCTGCCGTCTGTTCCTTCAGGTATTTTTCATTATCGAAGCCGATTTTGTTAAGCGTTGTATTCATATAATTCAGGCTGATATCAGATTCAGAATTATTGGCAAAGTAAGGGTTTTTCAAGTGAATTGAAAATTTCATGAGTTAATACAACATTCTCTCTTCAAAATACCCAAGTTAGAGACTGATCTAAAGTCGCTGGTGTAAAACATGCCATTATCTTCTGCCGACCATTGCAAACTTCCTTCCGATAATGTACATTTATGCTCTCAAACCCAATTGATCTTGCTAACATAAGAGCTAACCTCAATACAAACCAAACAATCCAAAACCATGAAAAAAATAGTATTTATTATTCTGGCCCTGTTGATCATCCTTACGGCCTGTAACCCAAAACAAGAATCAGAGATGAATCCATTTTTTACGGAGTGGGAAACTCCTTTCCAGGTTCCTCCGTTTGACGAGATTAAACCAGAGCATTACCTGCCTGCATTCAAGAAAGGTATGGAGGAGCAATTGGTTGAAATGGAAGCGATCCTCAGTAACGAGGAAGAACCCGATTTCGAAAATACCATTGCAGCTGCTGACAGGAGTGGGAGGCTTCTTGATAAGGTAGCCGGAGCATTTTACCCGGTTAACAGCGCAAACACAACACCTGAACTGCAGGCAGTAAACCGTGAAGTAGCTCCCCTGTTGACGGAACATCAGGACAAAATAACACTTGATCCCAGGGTATTTGATCGCGTTAAGGCAGTATGGGAAAACAGGGAATCAATGAACCTGACCAAACCGCAGATGACCCTTCTGGAAAGGACCTACAAGAACTTTATTCGGAATGGTGCCGACCTTCCGGAAGATAAGAAAGAGGAACTCAAGGAGATTAATCAACGCCTCTCTTCACTCAGTGTACAATTCGGCGATAACCTGCTTGCTGAAACCAACGACTTCAAGCTTTACCTGTCGGATGGAGCAGATCTTGCCGGCTTGCCCGACGGGGTAATTCATGCTGCGGCAGAAGCTGCTGCAAACTTTGATACTACCGGCTGGGTATTTACCCTGCAGAAACCAAGCTGGATACCCTTCCTTCAATACTCCGATAAGAGGGACCTCAGGGAAAAAATCTACCGGGCATACTTCATGCGTGGTAACAACAACAACGAATACGACAACAAAGAGATATTTAAAGAAATCATTAATCTTCGTGTGAAAAGAGTTCAAATGCTGGGTTATAAAAGCCATGCCCATTTTGTTCTGGAACAAAACATGGCGAAAAATCCGGAGACCGTATTCAATTTCCTGGAACAGGTCTGGGATGCTGCCCTACCGGTAGCCAAACAGGAAGCCGCTGCCCAGCAAGCGATCATTGACGAAGAGGGTGATAATTTTAAACTGGCCAGCTGGGATTGGTGGTATTATACCGAAAAGATCAGGAAGGAGAAATATGATCTCGACGATGAAGTGGTACGACCCTATTTAGCCCTGCCAAACGTCCAGCAGGGAATGTTTGAATTGGGAAACAAACTCTATGGAATTACCTTTAAGGAATTGACCGATATACCTAAATATCATCCGGAGATTCAGTGTTTCGAAGTATTCGATAACGATGGCTCTCATCTCGGAGTTCTCTATACTGATTGGTACCCAAGACCAGGAAAGCGGGTAGGTGCCTGGTCTACCAGTTTCCGAAGTGGTCGGTATGAAGATGGTAAGAAAATTACACCTGTCGCTTGTATCGTGGGTAACTTTTCCAGACCAACTGGGGATGGCCCGGCTCTGCTTAACTTCGAAGAAGTCAGTACTATGTTCCATGAATTCGGACATGCACTGCATGGACTGTTCACCGATGTTCCCTACGAAGGATTGAGGGGAGTACCCCGTGATTTCGTTGAATTGCCCAGCCAGATCATGGAACACTGGGTTCTTGAACCTGAAGTACTGGATACCTATGCAAAACAGTATCAGACCGGAGAGATTATTCCACCTGAAATTGTTGAGAAACTAAAAGCCGCTGACAACTTCAACCAGGGTTTCATTACCGTAGAATACATTGCCGCATCACTGCTTGATATGGAATACCACAGCCTGACCGAACCTTCCGTGGAAGATGTGCTGGCATTTGAAAAAGAAGCCATGGATAAATACGGACTGATTGATGAGATCATTCCGCGGTACCGTACCACCTATTTCAGCCATGTGATCGGCGGTTATTCAGCCGGATACTATTCCTATAGCTGGTCGGAACAGCTTGATTCCGATGCATTCGAAGCATTCAAAGAGAGTGGTGATATTTTCAATAAAGAGATCGCCGCCAGGTTCCGCGAACACGTGCTGTCTAAAGGACGATCAGATGACCCCGCTGTTCTCTATAGAAATTTCAGGGGCAAAGACCCAAGCATTGAAGCACTGCTTAGAAACCGTGGATTTATAGAATAGATAGATAGTATCGATCGGAGGGAAATGAAACATTGTATTGAGTGTCGGTCTGCAGGGAGTGATCGGCATTTTCAAACCGGCAAAAATCAAAACGAAAGATCTGTTGCCGGAAGCGGCTTGAGATTCATCTACTCGCAACCCGAGTTGAAATCGGGTTGCGAGGTGGAGTAACTTTCTCGTCGCCCGATTTCTCGCAAAGCGATACCCATGGTAAACTCGGGCGACGAGTATTAGTACTCCCAAAGTCGTATCCCGATCCGCCAGCCCTGTAAAATAATGCCGCCTGCCTCAGGCAGGGATTAACGATTTATGATCACTTCCACTCCTTCGCCTCCTCTCCTTCCCTAATGACCGGAAAGGATGAAATCCGTAATCGTGCGGCTCCCATCGGGATCAGGGTGATCTGTTCTTCGGGCTGATCCGATTTTACCGGGCTGTCTTGCAGCAAACCGACCAGGTTGAGGGAATCCATCTGCCATTGCGGAATTCGTTTCCCCTGTGCTTTCAGTTCGAGGGGAACATGCTCATGGGTGAATGGTACATTATCAGCCGGCCAATCCTTTTGAACGAATTCAAACGATCCGGCAACATTGGAATCATCCAGTACCAGGCCATAGTTCCATGGAGTGGTCGGATAGATCTCCCAGGCGGGCCATTCATCGGTCCCTCCCTCTCTTACATACTCCTCCCCGATTTTCAGTGAATAGGTTAAGGGTCCCCTGTCAATCGAAGCACTGTTGTGGTTGTCAACCCAGGTTCTGATTCGGATATCCATTGGAAGGGAGATGGTGACCCGGTCGCTTGAACTCCAGGTACGGTTAATCCTGATGTAATTTTTCCGGTCGGAAGCAAAGGTTTTCTGTTTCCCGTTCACCAACACCCGTGGATGATCGCACCATCCGGGAACCCTCAGATAAAGTGGGAACTCAACCGCTGATTCTGCTGTGATCTCCAGGCTGATCTCTTCATCAAAAGGATAATGTGTTCTCTCGGTAATGGTGACCAGTGTCCCGTCTCCAACCCTGGCTTTAACCTCACATTCGGAATAGAGCACTGCAGCCAATCCATTATCTGAAGTAGCCAGCCAGAGGTTTTGTGCATAATAGGGCCATCCGTGCCCCTGGTTATGCTGACAGCAGCGGTGTATGTGCGGATTCATATGGAACATCGGCCCTCCATTTTCTACTCCCGGGCTTTTGGATTTGCTATCCGATTGAACCAGGTTGGGAGAAGTAAGGTACCGCAGGGCTTTCAAATCTGCAGTGAGGGCTGCAGGATAGGAGTTAAATGCTACATCCTCGCAACGATCGGCCCAAACCGGATCACCGGTAATGCGGAGAAGCAGTTCCGCTGAAAGCATCATCTCAACCATGCCACAGGTTTCTATTGCCTGCCGTGGATCAGTATAACCCTCCCTGCAATTCTCATCACTGCCGAACATTCCCCCGGGAACCTGACCATACAGCTTCCTGATTTCCCGGTAATTCCGGTCTGAAGCAATCCGATGTTTTTCATCCTTCGACTGCATGTAATAGGTAGTGGGTTCTCCAAAGGACTGAGACATGTTGACATTGTGCCAGTTTGCAATTCCGTCCGTCCAGTTCACCGAATTTCGGTGCACCTTTTCTGCCAGGCCGAGTAGTGATTCCTGGCCCGTCCGGTTATAGAGCCAGTAAACGCTGTAGAGAAGATCTCCTCCGCGGTTAGCGGGCCAGTACCCCAGGAGGAATCTCTCGTCCGGTATGGTATCCAGATAGTTGAAATAGTTTGTCATCAGTTCAACAACCCGTTCATCTCCGGTGTAGTCATAATAATCCTGGAGACAAAACAACATGATCATGTTGGGCCACAGGTCATCCCTGCCAGTCAGGCGGGTGGCAGCACCTGTACGTTCACGATCCGGTCCAAACCAGCCATCCGGTTTTTGACTGTTCAGCGCCGCCTCGATCCATACTTTTGTCTCTTCAATCATATCCTCCCTTCCCAGTAAATAAGCGGTATTGCTATATCCTTTCAGCCAGTAAACCGGTTCTTCCCATCCATGATCCCCTTCGCCGGAGAAATCCAGCCAGGCATTATTCTCCTTCACCAGGAACCGGCTGATCTCCCCCAGGTGTCCGAAATAACCGTCAGCCTGCAGTTCAAGCTGCTTCAGAATCCAGCCCTTTGGTTTGACTGACCCGATGGGCAATTTGATAAAGGGAGTGTTTACCAGGGGCTCCCGGTTCCCGACATAATAATCATTGGTCTGCATTGTGTCCGGTAAATCAGTGGTAGTTATTGCAGTATTTTCAGTACAACTCATCGTTACGAATGCAATGATTCCGCTTAAAATGATCCATTTCTTCATGATATTCAAGTGTTATGTTTCAATGATCTGTTTTCTTATCGGTTTCCTCCTTTTCAAAATGCGTTTCATACCAGTCGAGGATTCTATTCCAGTGATCATAAAAATCGCTTTCGTTACTGGAAGCACCTGCACCGTGTCCACCGTTGTAATAATTTACCCATACAGCCTTTTTCCCGAGACGCCGCATAGCGTAATAGATCTCCCGGGTATTCAGTGCCGGAACATTCCAGTCTGCTTCACCGGTCAGCAGAAGATGGGGTGTATTGATCCTGTCAGCAAAAAGGACGGCTGAAGTGGCAAAATACTTCATTGGAGCATCCCAGAGGGACTCTCCGATCCTGTCCTGTCCAACTTCTGCTGCAGCATAGTTTCTTGTCCCGATGCGTGGGCTATCGCCAAGAAAGCTAATGATGTTGGTCTTACCGGATATATTGATGGCTGCTGCAAACCGGTCTGTTTGCGATATAAGCAAAGAGGTAGCATATCCACCATAGCTCGTTCCGTGTACTCCCAATTTTTCCGGATCCACCAGATCCATATCGATCAGTTTATTGATCCCGGCAGTTACTCCCTTTATCCATGCCTCACCGGGATATCCCTGGATCAGGTTAACAGAAGGTTTGAAACCAAAATAACCGGCATTGGCAATAATATTCATCGACATACTGTACCCGTTGTTGAAAAAATTCTCATAGATCTCACAAACCAACGGGTACTTCTTGCCCGGTTCGTAATTCACGGGATAATAGAGTATCCCATTCAATTCCTTACCATCGGCATCCCTGTATTTGATCAATTCGCTCCGGGTTAATGTCCTATCTTCAATCCAGGGATTCAGGTTGGTTAATCTTTTTTGTTCTTTAAAACCAGGATCGGCGACGTAGAGGTCAAACGGTTGATCCCCATCCGAAAACTGGTAGAAGAAGCGGTTGCCATCTTCTGACATGCTCCACCTGGAATAAAGATTGTCATTGATAAGCAGCTCCTGTTCAACACCAGAAGAAATATCATACCTAAGGATACCCCTTTCCCACTTGTCCTTCGCTGAATAGCTCATATACAAGCAGTTACCATCCGGACTCCAGTCAATGATGTTTTTATCAGGTGCTTTTTCCTTATCTTCCGGGAATTCAAATATAAGCTTCATCTCTTTTGTATCCGCATCAATTAGCCAATAGCCTGTTTTGGAGGAGGCCAGAACATATTGTCCATCCGGGCTCCAACGGTTAACAGAAAATTTGACTTCCGTGGTATCTTTCTTAATAACCTCTGTCGTATCCGAAGAGATCTGCCGGGCTGAATCTTCATATAGGGAACGAACAAATACCTGGTTTGAATCAATGAATGCATAGGCTGTATTATCTTTATTCCATCGGACGCTAATCCGTTCTTCTGTTTTTTCTATGAGGGTGGTTTTGTTTTCAGGATCCTTCAGATCCACCATGAACAATTCATAATCAGTTCCACCTTTTCTATCATACACTGTCTTTTTCGGAGTATACCCGATTAAAGATAGCAAATCACCTGCGGCTGAGACAGATAATCCGGAATAGCTGCCTTCCGGAAGAAGGTTCGTTACCACACCTGACTTGACATCAACGATCGCAATCGTTGCAAGCGATGAGAAATTGCTGATCTCGTCCCATTTCAGGAAGGGTCGTTCAGAATCATAAACCGTTATCGGGCCGGTTGTTGCTTCAGTGAACATTGAGTCAGCTGTTGAAGCCCAATCCTTTTCCCGAAATGACAAAATAACCCTTTTCCCATCCGGTAACCATTCCAGTCCAGAATTGGAAGCAATCTTCAACTCACTTCGTATCTTTATTTTCTTCAGTTTTCTGCTGGCTAATTCAAACAGCTGGAGATTGAACTGTTCATTATCATACAGTAACAAAGCCAGGACTTTGTCATCAGGGGAAAATGAAAGTCCCCTTACAATTACGGAATGGTTGAGTATGGGATAGGTTTCACCGGTTTCTGAGTTAATGATAACCGGTTGACTGGTATAGGGACTGACATAATTGGGGTCCCCAAATCGTTTATGGTCAATGTTCATGCGGTCTGTACGGGATTGGATGTTACCTGCGATGTATTTCCCATCTTCAGTAAGGTCGCTAATGCTCAATGATTTTACATTGATTGCATCCTGAATGGTAAAGGGAATTTTTTGCCCGGAAACAAAAACAGTTACCGCAATGAGGCAGATTAAAAGGAATGTTCTTTTCATAATTGTGAATGGTTAACGATTTAAAAATAATTCAATCCTGCGCTTTTGTCCAGGTACCTGCTAATAATCCCGATCTCCCATCCGAGGGATCATCCACAATGGTAAAGGTGACGTTGCCCTTTTCGACCAGGAAGGTATAAACCCCAGGTTCTCTTACTGCATAACCTCCGGGCTTATCGTTAAAGGTAATGGTATCATTCTCGATCACGAATGATCCAAAAACCTCAATATTCCCATCGCTATTGAAATCAACTTTGTAATTCTTTTCCGCATCAAAGGAGAGGGTCATTGTCGATCCATTGATAATCCTTTCCCATTTGCCAACAAACCGGGATGCCTGGTCCTGGGCTGTAATGGTCATTTGGAAAATCATAAATAAACAGATAGTTAATCCCATAAGGGATAGTTTTCTTTTCTTTGGTAATCTCATTTTTTGTTTCATATTAGAATAATTTAGTGAGTTCAGGTTATTAAAATACTGATTTATTCATTGGTGACAAACTCTACATAGTGGATAATTTCATAAATTCATTGATCCTGCATGGCGCCACAATGATGGTAACCATAAGCCACACATAGAGAAGGATCAAAAAACCAGGTTTACCGTTGTTCCCCTATCCTCCTCGGAGGTTACAAAGATCTCACCCTTATGCAGTCGCATGATCTGGCGACAAACATTCAGACCAATGCCTGAGCCATCGTCTTTGGTGGTAAAAAAAGGAACAAAGATCTCTTCCCGGTTTTCTTCCGGTATACCGGCTCCGTTATCCATGACCGAAATCACAATACGCTGGTCCTTATCATAAAGACTCTTCAGGATAATCTGAGGATGGGGTTGTCCCTCAAATGCTTCAATGGAGTTTTTCACCAGGTTGATCAATACCTGTTCAACCAGTTGTGGATCGCTTTTAAACGTTTTGGTCTGGTGAATCTCTGTCAACAATTCAATGTTGTTCTCATTCAATTGTTCTATAAATAGCAGCCTGATCCGTTCGAACAATTCCTGGATATCACAACTGGTAAGTTGAAGCGGAGGAAGTTTGGTGATTTTCCTGTACTTGTCAATAAAATGGATCAGTCCTTTGCTTCGTTCCTCAATGATTTCTGTGCTCGAAAGCGCTACATCGATATCATCGTTACGGATCTCCGTTTTACTCTTCCCCTTTTTTGTCCCGGTCAGTTTTTTTCTGATAGCAAGGGTCAGGGTGGTGATTGGTGTAATGGAATTCATGATCTCATGGGTAATGACCCGGATTAACTTCTTCCATGAGTTGATTTCCTGTTCTTCCATCTGGTTTCTGATATCGTGCAAGGTAAAGATGGTGTATTCCTCTCCCTGGCTTACCATTTTTGTTGCTTTCATTGACAACATGTACAACTGTCCTTTCACCATAAATTTCTCCACCAGGCTCCTGCCAGGCAATAGTTCTTTCAATTTGCTTCCGAGTTGCCCGTGGATCCGGTCCAGATCAGCTATATTCAGAATAGATGAAGCATTCAGGAACCTGACTGCTGCTTTATTCATCAGTTGTATCTTTCCCGAGCTGTTTATGGTAATGATCCCTGCATCAACATTGTCAACAATGGTTTGTAAATACCTTGCCTGTATCTCCTTTTCAATCCGAACTTTCTTTAACTCCTCCATAATGCCCTGAAGTGAAATCCTGAGACCCCTGAAGTTTCGTTCTACATAGTCAGAAGACCAGGAAAGTGTTGGATCATTCTCATTGAGGTAGGTAAAATAAATTCCCAGTAACCGGTTTGTCCGGTTCAGGTAAAAAATCAGTCTTCCGGTAACCACAGCGATCAATAGAAGGAAAAAGAGGGCTGTTGTTACCTGCCCCGTTTCAAAAAGGAAGTAAACAAAACCCATGGAGAGTAATGTGATCAGGATAACATGCAGAAACAGATTGATGTAAAATCGGTTATAGCCCATATTTTTTAATTTTTGCGTAGAGTGTAGTCCGGGAAATATCGAGTATTCCGGCAGCCCTTGAGTAGTTGCCCCTGCATTCACCCAAGACCCGTGCAATGGCATTTCGTTCAACATCTGCCAGTTTAGAAGATTGTTCCTCACCGGTTCTGACCTTCCCAATTGAGAAAAGATAGAGATCCTCCGGTTTCAGGAAATGGTTTTCACACAGAATGACTGCTTTTTCGACCGTATGTTTCAACTCCCGGATATTGCCCGGCCAGGCGTAAGAACAAAGTTTATCCATGGCATTTGAAGTAAATTTCAAAAAGGATTTATCATATTTCCGGCCATATTCCTTAAGAAACGCTTCCGCTAAATAGGGAATATCCTCTTTTCTTTCCCTGAGTGGAGGCAGTTCAATTTTTATGGTATTCAGCCGGTAGTAGAGATCCTCCCTGAATGTATTATCCGATACCATTTCCAGGATTGGTTTGTTGGTTGCCGTTATGAGCCGGATATCTACCGATATGGGTCTGGATGATCCCACCCGTGTAACCTGGCGGTTCTGAATGACATGCAATAACTTTGCCTGCAGGGAAAGGGAAAGGTTCCCAATCTCATCCAGGAACAGGGTGCCGCCATTTGCAATTTCAAACCGTCCAACCCGCTCTTCCTTCGCATCGGTAAAGGCTCCTTTCAGGTGTCCGAACATCTCACTTTCAAACAGGGTTTCACTCAGGGAAGCCACATCAACGGTGATGAAGACGTTCCGGGCACGCTTTGACTTCCGGTGAATCTCCCGGGCTATCAGCTCCTTACCCGTTCCATTCTCACCAAGGATCAATACATTGGCATCCGTCTGGGCTACTTTATTCACCGTATTGATAATTCCGATCATCGTTTCAGAAGTTCCTGTGATCATCCTGAAACCGGAGTCAATATCCCGCGACAACAGGTTCTGCTTCTCCCGCATATGACTCAGTTCAATTTTCGATCTTCGCATATTATAGGCATTTTTCAGAGTGATCAACAGCTTTTCCGGATCCCAGGGTTTCGGGATAAAATCGGTCGCCCCATGTTTTATTGCCTTAACTGCCAGTTCAATATCTCCATAAGCTGTGATCATAATGACCACCGCATGCGGATCCATCTTCAGGATCTCTTTTAACCAGAATATCCCTTCGTTGCCGGATGAATCACCCGGTTTGAAATTCATGTCCAGCAATACAACATCATAGGTATTCCGGTTAAACAGCTCCGGTATCCTGTTTGGATTGCGCAGGGTATCAACCGTGCTAAATTCATCCTTCAGTAAAATGGATAGTGAAGTGAGAATTTGCTCCTTGTCATCAGCAATCAGTATGTTCCCTTTTTTCATATAACTCCTGTTATTAAGATTAAATGTATAAATTTTTGTTCAGAATGCGTACATGAATTGTTCAGAATATGAACAGTCGCCCTTCGTTAAACAATGCGATATCCAATTTAACTCATTTATTATTTGCCACTTATGAGATTTGGCCTGCTTCTTGGTAAAAATTCTTTGTTGTTGATCTAATAGTTCCATGAAAACATTAACAGATCGGGCTTCAAAACGTTTTTTTCTCATTTTGATCCTTACCGGAGTCTTTATTGTTTCGTGCTTTTCTCAAATACAAATTCACTCTGAAGAAGATTTTATCCGTCTGATCAAAGAAGGGAAAATAAATCAGGCTATCGAGACATATAATGCGGTTAAGCAAACCTTCCCTGATTCCGTCATTTTCAGCAGGAATGCTTTAAACAACCTGGGATGGGAGCTTGATCTTGAAGGAAGGCTGGATGAGGCCATCAAGGTATTCCAGTTAAACATCAAAGCGTATCCTGAACATTATGATCCGTGGGATAGTTATGCGGAAGCATTGTTACTTCGTAATGAGAGCGGTGATATTGAACTTGCGATCCGGAATTTTGAAAAATCGCTGGAACTGAATCCGGAGAATGAGAATGCTTCCCTGCGATTGCTGGTATTGAAAAATTACAGCAAGCACGAGTATATGATTCACATGAGGGATGGGATCAAACTTTATACTCAGGTCTACATTCCGAAGAATCAAAACCGGAATTATCCAATCTTGTTCCAAAGGGAATGGTATGGAGTGGGCAATTATGGATCAGGATATAAAAGGAAGCTTCATCCGAATGACCTGTTGGTGAAAGAGGGATTTATTTTTGTACACCAGGATATGCGTGGCAGGTTTATGTCGGAAGGAGAATTTAAAGTATTGCGTCCATACATAGCTGATAAAAACAGTTCAATGGATATTGATGAAAGCAGTGATGCATACGATACGGTTGACTGGTTACTGAAAAACCTCAAAAATCACAATAGCTGTGTGGGGATTTGTGGGGGATCCTACTCCGGTTGGGCAGCTATGATGGCTGCCATTGATCCTCATCCTGCAGTGAAGGCAATATCCCAGGGGGCTGCTCCGGCCGATTGGTGGATGGGTGACGACTGTCATCACTATGGTGCTTTCAGGCTGATGTATACCTATTCATGGGTCGGATATGATGGATGGCCGCGTCCAGGAGGGCCCACTAAAAAACCAGCATCCTTCCCCCCATATACAACACAGGATGGCTATAGATTCTTTTTAGAGCTGGGCCCCCTCTCCAATGTAAATAAAAAATACTTCCATGAAGAAAATCCGACCTGGAACGAATACATGGAACATGGTGACTACGATGAATACTGGAAAGAGCGGAACATTCTCCAACATCTTACCAACGTTCAGGTTCCGGTTTTAAACATTGCAGGGTGGTTCGATGCAGAAGATTACCGGGGACCACTTGAAATTTACAGAACAGTCGAACGGATGAATCCCGGTAACCGGAATACCCTTGTGATTGGTCCCTGGAGGCATGGTGGGTGGCATGGAGAAGGTGAAAACCTTGGGGATATCCCTTTCGGATCAAAAACAGGTTATCAATTCATGGAGGAAATTGAATTTCCGTTTTTCATGCATTATTTGAAAGGTGCTGGTGAATATAATGCACCTGAAGCATTCATGTTTCAGACGGGGGAGAATAGATGGAGAAGCCTGGATACCTGGCCGCCTCAAAATGTAGAAGAAAAAAAGCTTTACCTTCATAGAAGCGGTACATTATCATTCTCCTCAGAATGGAATGGTTCGGAGATCAGTTATAACGAATTTATAAGTGATCCGGACAAACCGGTACCCTGGTCTACATTAGAACAGACTCAACAGGGGCATGTTTGGATGATAGCGGATCAGCGTTTTGCGTCTGGAAGGCCCGATGTTCTTGTTTATCAATCAGATATACTTGAAGAAGATATCACCATTGCCGGTCCGGTAATCGTAAGCTTATCCGTATCCACTTCCGGAACAGATGCTGATTGGGTTGTAAAACTGATTGATGTATACCCCAGTGATGCCGAAGAACCTTTATCTGATTACCAGATGCTGCTTGCAGGAGAGGTTTTCAGAAGCAAATACAGGAATAATTATGAAAAACCTGAACCGATGGTTCCAAATAAAGTAACGCATATAGAATTCAATATGCTGGACAAATTCCACACGTTTAAAAAAGGTCACAGGATCATGGTTCAGGTTCAGAGTTCCTGGTTCCCCGTGATTGACAGAAATCCTCAACAATTCATCAACATATATAAAGCAAAGGAGGAAGATTTTCAAAAAGCCTTTCACCGGATCTACTGTTCAGATGAAAATTCTTCTTTCATAAAGTTGCTAATCCTTGAAGGAGAATAAACCAACTGTTAAAAACTAACGTAATACTAAATCGACATCCCATGTTTTACAATTATCTCAAACAAGCATACAGGAATCTCTGGAAAAACAAGTTCCATACCCTTACCAATATCATTGGACTGGGATTTGGGCTTGCCTGTTGCATCCTGATTTTTATCTTCATCCAGCACGAATTATCATTCAATACCTATCATGAAAAGTCAGACCAGATATTCCGTCTTGCCTACAGGTACATTGAAGGCACAGGAGATATTCGATATGCCGGTTTTGTCCCGGATGAGCTGGTTGAAAACTTCCGGAATGATATACCTCAAATAAAATTTATCACTCCATGGAGGCGTACACGTGCCATGATCGGTTATGAAAATCAGAAATACCAGCTTAAGCTGGGTTTTGCCAATCCTGAATTCCTTGACATATTCACAGTCCCATTTTTAGCTGGTCATCCGGAAGAAGCTATGGAAAAACCCCAGAGTGTCATAATTAGCCGGTCCACAGCAGATAAAATATTTGGTACTGACGGGAAAGGATACGATGAAGTTATTGGAAAGAGCCTTGAATTTCCTCAACGTGTACCAAATCTTTATGTGGTGACAGGTGTCATGGAAGATCTGCCGAATAATTCGACCATGGATTATGAGGTACTTGTCCCCTGGATCAATTGCCATACTTACCCCAGAAGTAACAATGCATTTGGCGCAAACGTTGTTTTTATGCTGCTCGATGATGAGAAACAGTATGAGCAGGTTGAGAATATTGCCAATGATCTCCTTGACAAATATTGGGGTGAAGGGATTGAGCAGGCAGTGAAATTTGGGTCTTTACAGGACAGTGAAGATAACTTTCTCTTCTTCCTCCAACCCTACGAAAAGGTTTATTTCCATTCCGATGAAATATCCATTGGTGGTTATGAAAAGAAAGGGAACCTGAAAAGCATCTACATCCTTTCCAGCATTGCTATACTTATTTTATGCATTGCCTGTATAAATTATATCATGCTTACCATTGGCCAGTCCATGAACCGAATGAAAAGCCTTGGTTTAATGAATATCGTAGGTGCTCATAAAGGTCAGATCACCCGGCATTTCGTGACTGAGTCCTTCATCGTTACACTCATTGCTCTTTTCCTGGGAATTGTATTTGCCGAGCAGGTTCTTCCCGTTTTCAACCGGTTTGCAGAACGTCAGCTCCCCTTCTCCCTTTATGAACACTGGCAGAACTATTTTTATATGGCGGGAATTGTACTATTCATTGTTCTGTTAACCAGCACGTATGTTATGCTTTCGCTATACCGTGTTAATCATCCCTTATCCTTTGTCCGGGGAGAAAAAAAGCTGGTAAATCGCTACCGTTTTGCGAGGATCTTTGTAACAGCACAATACCTGATAACCATTGTTCTGATGATCTCCGGGATCATGATCATCAAGCAATTGTACTACTTTAAAAATCAACCGGTCGGTTTTAATGATCAAAATGTCCTTGCAATCCTGGTTGATTTTGAATACAGTAAGGTTCAACTGGTAAAAGATAAGTTCAGGCAAAATCCGAATGTACTGAATGTTTCATCCAGTGACAGGAACTTTACCAGTGGAAGCAGTTCCAATCAAATCAGAAACAGGAATGGTGATCTGATCAATACCCGTTTTCTCAGGATTGATGAGAACTACATAAATACCCTGGAACTCGAGATCATAAACGGCAGAAATTTCAGGGAGGATAACCAGGCAGATTGGCAAAACGGAGTTATCGTGAATGAAACTTTTGTCAAAGCATTTGATATGAGCGAACCCCTGGGGGATTTTGTAGTCAATGAACAGGATACAGTGAATATTGTTGGCGTGGTTAAGGATTTTCATTTTGATTCCATGAAAAGTGATGTCATGCCGGTGATGCTACATCTCTTTCCGTATAACAGCATCTGGTATGTTTTTGTCAGAATTGCTCCGCAAAATATTCCGGAAAGAATTTCTTCACTAAAGGAGAACTGGAATGAGATCGTTCCTGAATACACATTTGATTACCAGTTCCTTAGCGATATCCTCGACGAGCAATACAATACGGAAGAGCGATGGAGTAAAATTACCACCTGGGCATCTTTTGTTGCTATCTTTCTCTCCTGCCTTGGGCTCCTGGGAATAAGCTCACTCCTTGTCTCAAGAAGGGTGAAAGAGGTGGGTATCCGAAAAGTAAACGGAGCAGTCCTGTCGAATATCCTGCTCCTGCTCTACCGTGATATCCTGAAATGGGTTGCACTGGCGTTTATCATTGCCTGTCCCCTGGGGTGGTTCATCATGAACAAATGGCTCCAAAATTTCGCTTACCACACATCCATATCGTGGTGGATCTTTATTATTGCCGGACTCGGAGCAGTCTTTATTTCATTACTAACCATCACCTGGCAATCCTTCAGAGCCGCACGGATCAACCCGGTGGAGTGCCTAAGGTATGAGTAAAACAAGATAAAAATAAAAGATTAAAGTAAAAAGTGAAGACAATCTAATCTGGCTCAAATTGAATCGAAAATTTCCAATTACCTAAGAAATAATGGAGGTCGACTCTCCGAGTCGACTACCTAAACAATGCAAATTTTTAAACTCGTAGCACCTGATTGCCCTGCCGGCAGGCAAGGCGTCAGACAGGCGAACTTTAGTCGTACAACGAGTTAATGTTGACCTTTTATATAGTGATCCGATGACTGTCGCGATGGACCATCCCTTGATCGGCTAGTCATCGTATCACTGTTTTTATTATTATAGCCGTTACCGAAATACGACTGACGTAAGACGCTTTACGGCTTAAGGTGTGCAGTATGTGTTGTGAGGGTTTTTTAACTTGAAATATAACACCTTGTGTGTTAAGGGTGAATATCCCGCAGGTGAAGGTTACATGTAATCCATAATACTGCCCGAAATCTGAAGCAATGAGATTTCGGCAAGTTTTGTCAGGTATTTAACTGAAATAAGTCGTTCCTCAGCATCGAGGAGGCTCTTTTGAACTTCGCGAAGCTCAAGTCCCGCCAAACTTCCCAGTTTATACTGTTCGAGCGCTATTTCGAGATTTTCGCGAGCCACTTCCAGGTTTTGCTCTTCAAGTCTGAGGAGGCGCAAGTTGTTCTCGTAAGCATAATAAATGGTCAGCAAGTCAGCCATAACCTCCTGTTCCACCTCCTTAAACTGAATATTCCTGTTCTCGATTGCAATGCGGGCATTACTATTCTCACGTGTCCGGTTAAAGCCATCGAAAAGATCCATTCCAAGGGTAAGACCATAGTTCATACCCCGGACATGCTGATTGCGCAAAGTTCCCGTTTCGTAGCCGTAGTAAGAATAGGTATAACCCGATGACAGGTTCAGATAGGGATAGGATTGCGATTTAATAATTTTATAGTCCAGTTCTGAAATGACCTGGTTTTTTGATGCAATTTGCAAACTGGTATTGTAGCGAAGGGTAAGTTTCAGAAGGTCTTCATACAACAGGGTTTCGTTAATTTGGATCAGGGTATCCTGCAGGCAAATATCTTCTCCCAGGTTATCGGAAGCCATTAATTCGTTCAGCCTGATCTGTGAAGATCGGAGAACTTCATTCTGGCGTGCATACCTTGAACTGTCGGCATTGAGATATACAATCGATTGCAACAGTTGCATTTTGGAAGCCGACCCAAGCAGGTAACGTTCTTCATCGATACGGACACGTTCACGAGACAGCGAAACTGCATAAGCCAGGTTATCAAATAGTATTAGCTGTTCTAAATAGTAGTAGTACTCTGACACGATTTGGGCAACCAGGTTCTCGATCGACATCTGCGTATTGAGTCCTTCCAGTTCAGCCTGTTTTCCTAACTTCTTGTAGGTATTTTGCACCTGAAACCCTCTGAAAATAGTCATTCCAAGGTTAACTGCTGCCGATCCTGAGGTATTGTGGATCCCGCTTGACCTGTTTTCACCGCCATCACGCAAATTCTGAGTGGTTGAATTTACAGTGCCTCCAAAGCGGTTGGTTGCAGTAATGGTTGGCAACATACCAGCATTTCCAACCGTGAAATTGTTTTCCGCAATCTCCTCGCGGTTACGGATTACCTGCAACGCAAAATTTTGTTCCAGTCCTTTCTGGATGCATTGACTAAGACCATATGAATCCTGGGCAACCACATCAGTCAGGACAAAAAGAGAAAATACCAGGAAAACAAAATGGTTAATTTTTTTCGGTGATTTCAACTTTGGCAGGATTATTTGGTTCATGGTTCATGCTTTTCGATTCACTTGAAATAAAGAGATACACAGCTGGTACTACATACAACGAAAGGAATGTAGCGAGAGACAGCCCCCCAATAACGGCAATCCCCATTGCCACACGGCTTTGAGCGCCTTCACCCCAACCCAGAGCAAGAGGCATTACCCCGAGTATGGTTGACAGGCTGGTCATCAAAATAGGTCTGAACCTGGCAGCGGCTGAATAACGGATTGCATCAAATTTGCTCATTCCGGCCACTTTACGCTGATTGGCAAACTCAACAATAAGGATACCGTTTTTAGATACGAGGCCTAATAACATGATTATACCAATCTGGCTGAAGATGTTCATGGTAATATCGAAATACCACATAAACAGGAGTGCTCCGGTAAGAGCCAGCGGAACAGTCATCATTACAATTATCGGGTCTTTAAAACTCTCGAATTGAGCCGATAGAACAAGAAAAATCAGCACGAGAGCCAAAAGAAAGGCGAACATCAGGCTGGAGGAGCTTTCAACGAAGTCCTTGGAGTCACCTGCGAGTGCGGTCCTGAATGTATCATCGAGCACTCTGGCTGCGATTTTATCCATCTCTTCTAAGCCCTGGCTGATGGTTTTTCCCTCTGCCAGCCCGGAATATACAGTGGCCGCCACAAAACGGTTGTAACGGTATAACTGCGGTGGTGCTGTGGACTCCTCCAATGTGACAAAATTGTCAAGTTGAACCATATGGCCACTACTGTTTCTCACATACAATGATTTGAGATCAAGTGGTTTATTCCGGTCTTCCCTGGCCAATTCTCCCAAAATCTGGTATTGCTTACCGTTCATAATAAAATAACCAAATCGCTGCCCACTGAGCGCCAACTGTAACGTTTGCCCGATATTCTGGGTTGAAACCCCCAGGAGGTTTGCTTTATCCCGGTTTATCACAATCTGTAGTTCCGGTTTGGTAAACTTCAGATTAACATCGGCCATAACGAACGTTGGATTGTTGTTTACTTCGGCCATAAATGCTGGTATTATTTCCCGAAGTTTTTCGATGTTAGGCGCCTGAAGCACATACTGGATGGGTAGTCCTGCACGCCGGCCACCAAAGGTCGATTGCTGGATCACGTTGGCACGGGCGCGGGTTTTTTTCCGGAGTTCTGCTGTTAACTGATTGGCTATTTCTTGTTGAGATCTTTTCCTTTCAGAGGGCTCAACAAGCAGGATACGGACAAAACCACCTCCTCCCCTGACCATGATCGTTATCTTATCATACTCGGGAATAATCTGTTCTGCCAGTTCTCCGACTTCTTCCACATAACTGAGATTGAACTCGTACGTGGCACCTTCCTGCGAGGTAATGCTCACATTCATCTGCGACCTGTCTTCAAGGGGAGCCATTTCGGCCGGAATATTCTCCCATAAAATAAAAATCAGGAAAACTGCCAATGCAAGAATGATCAATGAGATGTATTTTTTACGAAGGAACGAATCGAGTGAATTCTGATAGGCTCTGTTCAAAGCCACAAAAAATTTTTCCGTATAATTATAAGCTTTGCTTCTCTTGTGTCTTGTTTTCAGTAATTTCGTTGAAAGCATGGGGGTTAGAGAAAGTGCCACAAAAGAGGATATAGCAACAGCACCGGCAATTACAATGCTAAATTCCCTGAAAAGCCTTCCCGTCATGCCTTCCAGAAATACAATGGGAATAAATACCGAAACAAGTGTAATGGTTGTCGAAATAATGGCAAAAAATATTTCGTTCGATCCTGCAATCCCGGCTTCAAAAGGTGTCATACCCTTCTCTATTTTCACATAAATATTCTCCATCATAACAATGGCATCGTCAACCACCAAACCAATAGAAAGGACGATGGCCAGCAATGTGAGTACGTTGATGGTAAAACCGGCAATGTACATGATGAAAAATGAACCGATCAAAGAAACAGGGATAACAAGTATTGGAATGATGGTGGTTCGCCAGTCGCGAAGGAAGACAAAAATGATAACCACTACAAGAAAGAAGGCAAGGAATATGGTGCGTTGAACTTCACTAATTGAGGAGCGTATGTATTTTGTATTATCGAAACCAACATCATATTCCACATCATCGGGTAGATCTTTCTTAATGAACTCGAGCCTGTTGTAAAGTTCATCCACGATCTCAATATGGTTAGCGCCTGGTTGAGGAACAATAACCGCTGCAACCATGGGTATGCCATTTACTTTCATAATTCCGCGCAAATCTTGAGGGCCCAGTTCGGCACGGCCAATATCACTGACCCGTACAATCTGGTCACCGGATTGGCGCAAAATCAGGCTGTTGAATTCCTGTGGAGTAGTCATTAGCCCCAAGGCTCTAATGGTGAGTTCGGTAGAAGTACCTTCGATACTTCCTGCCGGAAGTTCAACGTTTTCACGTAAGATGGCATTTCTTACGTCAAGAGGCGTCATCTGGTAGCCTGCCAGTTTTGCCGGGTCGAGCCAGATGCGCATGGCATACCGTTTTTCACCCCAGATCATAACAGCACTAACCCCTGAAATGGTTTGCAACTGCTCCTTAAATGTCAACTCCGCAATTTCGGAAAGTTCAAGGAGTGACCGTTGAGGGCTTGTGACAGCTACCATCATAATCGGGCTTGCGTCTGCATCGGCTTTTGAAACCGTTGGTGGATCACAGTCCCGAGGCAGACGGCGTTGAGCCTGAGATACCTTGTCGCGAACATCGTTGGCAGCAGTCTCCATATCC
>Ga0315543_1001065_pt1 | contig 31137 bp, 25 predicted proteins | sample SalMarSW160210MG_2_FD_203098 | JGI IMG/M metagenome (GOLD analysis project Ga0315543, IMG submission 203098) | Salt marsh sediment microbial communities from the Plum Island Ecosystem LTER, Massachusetts, United States - Salt Marsh Sediment SW1601-210 ... | reverse complement strand
CGATCGTCCACAGGCGGTCTTCCATGACAAGCTCCTTTCATCTTTGAGGTGACGAAAGGCGCAACTCTGGACGACCGCCCGTTTTATTTCAATATCAGTTCATGCAATTTGTTGCATGGGCGGCTTGTCCGCCCTTGTGAATCGGTGGGTGGCATGGCCTCGCAAAGCGTGGCCATGCTCCCGGACGCAAGAAACATGCTCACGCAAGCGAGAGCATGCCACCCGTCTAGCCAATGTCGGAGTCACTCGGTATCGACCGCCGTCGGGCGGGGCCCGTCGGTCAGGTATTCGCACGGCTTCACCGGATATTTGTCTTCGGGTGGGGAGAATACCGGTATCGTCTTCACCGGACGTTCGATCGCGACCGTTGCCGCCCCGGGGCGTGGATCCACCTCGTCGCATATGTCGACCTTCAGGCAGGCAACGCCTATGATAGCACAAGCGGCCGAGGCAATCCAGAAGCGGACGACGATTCGGCTCTCCGGGGAGCCCTTGAACTGAAAGTGGTGGTGGAGCGGGGCGCAGCGGAAGACGCGGCGCCGACGCCACTTATAAACGCCCACCTGAAGGAGCACGCTGGCGGCCTCGGCCACGAAGACACCCCCGACCACTAGCAGCAGGATTTCCTGCCGGGCGGCCAGGGCGATCACTCCGAGCAGCCCACCCAGCGGCAGTGAGCCCGTGTCGCCCATGAAGACTTGGGCCGGGTGACAGTTGAACCAAAGAAACCCGAGCACGCCGCCGATCATCGACGCGGCCAGGACGGCCATTTCGCCGGCACCGGGTACCCGGGCGATGCCCAGATAATCGGCGATGACGACGTTTCCGGCCGAATAGGCCACGGTGGCCATCGCCCCGATGGCCAGCACCAGGCACCCGCCGGCCAGCCCGTCGAGCCCGTCGGTCAGGTTCACCGCGTTCGACGTGCCGACGATGACCACGACGGCCAACGGCACGAATCCCCAACCGATGGGGACGGCCACGTCGGCCAGAGGGATCCAGAGCGCCAACGGGCCGACTTGATGGGGATTAGCTACATGAAACGTGTAGAGCCACACCGCGGCGAGCGTGGCCACGCCAAGCTGAGCGAGCAGTTTGACCCGGGCCGGGATGCCGTTGGAGCGGCCGCAGAGTTTGACGAGATCGTCGATCGCGCCGAGCGTGCCCAGCCCGACGGTGACCCAAATGGCTACCTGGACCAAGGGGTTGGCCAGATCGGCCAGGAGCACTAGCGCGGCGAGCAACCCGACGACCAGGAACAGGCCGCCCATCGTCGGCGTGGCTTCCTTTGCCTGGTGCAACCGGCGCAACCGAGGCGAGTCGCTCTTGTTTGGTTCGCGGAATCGCCGCCGCAAGGCGCCGATCATTTGCGGTCCCAGCAGCAGTGCCAACCCGAAGGCCACCGTGGCCGCCACCGCGCCGCGCAGCGTGATCTTCTCCAACGCCACCAGATGATCGGCGTAAGGCGTCTCGGAGAGCCGGTGAAGAAGCCAGACGAACATGGGGTGACTCGTTCGGGGGAAGTACGGTCGGGCGAACGATGGTTCTGGAGAGCGTTGTTTAGCGGGCGGGCTTGCCCGCCGTGGCCGTGGTTGAGTCTATCGGTGTTCCCGGCGCAACGGCGGGCAAGCCCGCCCGCTAAACCGCGATATCCTCGACTCTTTGCGGTAGCACCAGCCGTGCGGCTTGCATATCCCTGAGCCGCCGGAGCGGTGCTGTTGCACCGCCCCGGCGCTCAGTATAAAGCCCCGTCGTGAAGCGCTTGCCGGGGCGGCTGACCCAGAAACCGCCGTTTCCGGCAAGATAATGCTCCGACCCAGGAGGGAGGGCCGTGCCCGAGTTCCCGCAAACTCGGCACGAGCGACGGGGCCCTTTGCTAGTTTGTTGAGATACTGCCTTGTAATTCCTCTTGTGCGAGCAACGGTTCAGGCGCTTCGCCGCCGCGGATAGCAGCGGAAGGCCTCGATCACACGTTCCATGTTCATGCTCCGCGACCCCTTGACCAGCACCACGTCGCCCGGCAAAATCGCCTGGCCCAGGTAGGGTAGCGCCTGCTCGGGCGTGGTGCAGGGGATGGTTCGTATCGCGGGCATTCCGGCGGCCCGGGCGCCGTCGACCACCGTTCGGGCGAACTGGCCGCAGGCGATCAGCAGGTCGGCTCCGCAGACGGTCACGACTTCGCCTCCGAGGCGGAAATGGTGTCGCGCCGAGTCCTCGCCGAGTTCGGCCATGTCGCCGCATACGATGATCCGACGCCCCGACGTGTCGAAGTCACGGACCAACTCCAGCGCCGCGCGCATCGACTGTGGATTGGCATTGTACGCGTCGTTGATCACCGTGGCGCCGCGCAACTCGAGCACTTCACACCGCATGGGCACGGGATTGAAGTCGGCCAGGGCGCCGGCCATCTCGGGCATGTCCAAGCCGAGCATGCGACCGACCGCCACGGCGGCCAGCGCCGCGCTGAGGTGATGGCGTCCCCAAACCGGAACGCGAAACGGGAATCCGGCCACTTGGAACTCGAGTTGGCCGCCGACGCTGGCCACTTCCTCGGCGACCACGTCGCAGGCGGTGTTGCGTCCCACCCAGGCGATCGGCGCCCGGCAACGCCCGGCAATGCGTCGCACCCAGGGATCGTCGACCAGCACGGCCTGTCCGTCCGGGGGCAACGAGGCCAACAGTTCCGCCTTGGCCTCGGCCACACCGCGGCGGCTGCCGAATCCGCCCAGGTGGGCGTCGCCGACGTAGGTGATCACGCCGACTTTCGGCACACACAGCTCGGCCAGCGCGGCGATCTCGCCGGGACTGCTGGCGCCCAGCTCGAGCACGGCGTAGTCGTGATCGGGCTCGACGGCCAGCATGCTCAGCGGCACGCCGAAGTGGTTGTTGTAGTTGCGCGGACTGGCCGTGCCCTTCAGACGCCGTCGCAGAACGGTGTGGATCATCTGGCGCGTGGTCGTCTTGCCGACGCTGCCGGTCACCGCAATCAGCGTTCCGGTAAAGCGGCGGCGCCGCCACTGGGCCCATTTCCAAAGGGCAGGCTGGGTGTCTTCGACCTCGATGGTCCATCGGCCGGCCGGAGCCGGCGTCGGCTCGGTGACGATCGCGCCGGCGGCGCCGCGCTCGAAGGCCTCGCCGGCATAGTCGTTGCCGTCGTACTTCAGGCCGCGAAGTGCCCAGAAGACGTCGCCCCGGTTCACGCGTCGGCTATCCGTGGCGATCGGCCCTAGCGGCACTCCGTAGGGAGCGGGACCGTCGATCGCCAGCCGACCGCCGATTGTCTTGCAAAGGTCGCGTAAGGTTGGAGGGTTCATTATCGGTATTGGGTCTAAACTGGTTGTCTATACCACCACCGGGGGGTTCTCGTAGAGCCAGCCGGCCGCGATTTCATAATCGTCGAAAGGAAGACACTGCGTGCCGATGAGTTGGTAGGTTTCGTGTCCCTTGCCGGCGATCAGGACGCAATCGCCCGGGTGGGCCAAAGCCAATGCCGCGTGGACGGCCTCGCGGCGATCGGCGATCACCCGAGCGTCGGTCGGCTGGGCAAACCCGCTGAGCAGGTCGCCGATAATGGCCGCCGGGTCTTCCGTTCGCGGGTTGTCGCTGGTGATGATCGCCAGATCACACTCTCGCTCGACCGCGCGGCCCATCAGCGGGCGTTTTTCCCGGTCGCGGTCTCCGCCGGCGCCGAACACACAGATCAAGCGGCCTTCGACCACGCCGCGCAGTGCCCGCAGGCAGCCGCTGAGGGCGTCGGGTGTATGGGCATAGTCGACAAAAACGCCGAACGGCTGGCCACACTCGATCCGCTGCAGCCGGCCCGGGATGTACTCGACCGCTTCGAGCCCACGAACCACCGTGGGCAGATCCAGCCCGTAGGCCAGGCCGACGGCTGCCGCTTCGAGGCAGTTGTAGACGTGGTGCAGCCCGATCATCCGAGTGCGGACCGGGATCGTGTCGCTGCCGGCGGTCAACAGAAACGTCTGTTCGCTCAGGTAGCGCTGGACCAGTGTGCCGGTGATTTCGGCGGCTGCGTGGACCGCGACGGTCAGCGTTGGCCCATCGATCTTCGCCAAATGGGCGGCCGAGGTCGGGTCGTCGGCGTTGAGCACCGCGAGCCCCTCGGGCGTCAGATAGTCCAGCACCTTCGATTTGGTCAGGCGATAGTCGTCGAGCGTCTTGTGATAGTCCAGGTGGTCCCGTCGGACGTTCGTCACGCAGACGGCGTCCAGCTCGACGCTGGCCAGACGCGACTGGGCCAGGGCGTGGCTGGAAACCTCCATCACGGCGTGGCTGCACTCGTTGGCGACCATCCGCGCGAAATAGTCGGCCAACCGGTCGGCCGGGGGCGTGGTCAGCGACGGCTGGTCGCATCGATCGCCGTCGAAATACCCCAGGGTGCCCAAAAGACCGACTTTCAAGCCCGCACGGTGCAGCATTCGGGCGACGAGCACGCTGGTGGTCGTCTTCCCATTGGTGCCGGTCACGCCGATCACTTTCAGTTGCCGGCTTGGGCTGCCGGCCAGGTGCTGGCAGATACGGCCGAAGGCGGCCCGAGCGTTCGGGACGATGCACACCGGCACGCCGACGTCCGGCAGCGGACGCTCGCCGAGGATGGCCGAGCAACCCCGGTGGATTGCCTCGCCGATGAAATCGTGGCCGTCGTGCTCTCGACCGGCGATTGCCACGAAGAGGTCGCCCGGCTCCACGCGGCGACTATCGCACACGCAGCCGCCCAGCTCGATGTCACGGCAGCCGACCAACGTGGCTTCCGGAAACAACTTACGCAAGCTCAATCGGCAGTGCCGATCGGGACAGACCTGCACGGGCAGTGGCCTCCTTGCCTACGACGCCATGCATTGCCAATGAGCCACGCGTCAAGAGATGGCTGCCCGGCGGCCGGGCAGTCGCGGTCGAATCGGGTCCATTGGCCACACGGGACATTCTCAAGCGGCCGGACACGTCATGGGGACATGCCGGCTGGGCCGAGCGGATCGGAGCCGACCCGCGTCGACCAAGACGAGCCTCCTTGCTCGTCCTCAAAGTGGCCTGGGGATTGTCTCGATTTTCCGCGGTGTGTCAAGGCGGGATTTTCCGGTGGCACGTCCCTGAGCGTAGCGAAGGGCGTGTTTCCCGAGCCAGCCACGCCCTTCGCTGGGCTCAGGGCGTGCCACCCAAGGCTGGCTGCCATGGCCACGCTCGCCGTGGCCATGCTCAGTTGTCGAAGAACATGCTCACGCAAGCGTGAGCATGGCACCCGCTATGCCCCCTCTTATTGGCCAAGAAACATCCATAACAGGAGGAGAGTGCTGGCGTTCAGGGCCATGTGCGTGACGATCGACGGCACGATTCGGTGGGTTCGCAAGTAGAGCGTGCCAAGCACCAGCGCGAAGAAGAACAGGACGAACGGATCAGGGGCCAGGTTCGGAGGGAAGAGCCAGTGCAAAGAGAGTTGAAGGCCGTAGATCGGCACGGCAACGGCCGCGAAACCGGCCAGCCCGAGTCCCACGTCGGCCGGGAACCGCTCCGGCACGAAGCCCAAGTCGGCCGGCGTAGCCCCCCGGACCCATCGTGCAACTCCCAGGGCCACCGCTACGGTGAACAAGGTCACGACGGCGCCGCCGCTCATCGTGAACAAGAAAAAACCCAGATCTTGTTGCCGGACCTCGCCACGGTAGTGGAGCAATGCGAACAGGACCGACGTGGACAGGACCGGAAGCGTGCCCGAGCGAAACAGCTTGCCCAGGGCCGGCACCCGCGGCCGCCATCGGCGATCGACCTTTTCGAGCCAACCCTGAAGAAACAGGCGAAACAGGATCTCCTCGGCGACCGGGGCTACGACGACCGCCATGACTACGCAGGCGACCACGGTCGGCCATCCTCCCTGGGAGAGAAGTCGCACGATGCCGTGGGTCCTCTGCAATGCGGTCGGGTCTTCCACAACGGTCGACCTAGTGGCCTCGGGCCCAAAAAGAACGAGTCCGATCTTCAGCAAGGCAAGACCACAAACGAAATGAACGAGGAAAATCGCCAACAGATCGATCCCGCGCCAAGGCACGCTATGGCGCGGCTCGACGCGAAGCACGGGCCGGCCCCGCCGAAGCCGGTCGATGATGATCCCCCAAACGACTACGCCGCCCCAAAGGCCGAGCCAGAGTAGCACGTTCACCGAAAGCGGCAACAGAAGCGGCGGTTTTTCCATGGGGCAAACAACAAGAGCGTGTTGGGTGTCGACCGCGGGATTGCGCCCGCGGCTATTACTCCGGCGGGTGGCACCGCAGGATTCGGATGGCGGCCACGATGTAGATCAGGCCCGAGTAGATCGTCAGCACGACGGCCGCCCAAATCGAGAGGATCATCAGCCAACGGGACCAGTCGGGAGCATGGGTGCTCGGCTCGGCATAGGAAAGATAGAACAGGCTGGTGCCGACCGCAACGCATTGCAGGACCATCTTCCATTTGCCCGACCACTTCGCCGAGAAATCACCCCCGCTCTGTTCGATGATCCCGCGAAGCATGGTGACCAGCATCTCCCGGGCGATGACCACCACGACCATCCACGGCCGCAAGGCCCAGGCGGTCGCGGCCATCTCGGGCACGGCCACCAGAAAGACGAACGACCCGCAGATAATCACCTTGTCGGCGAACGGGTCGAGGATGCGCCCCAGGACGGTGACCTGCCCGAATTTGCGGGCCCAGTAGCCGTCGAGCCAATCGGTCGCCGCGGCGATGATGAACAGGATCATGCCGGCCAGATAGCACTCCAGAGCGATCAATACGAACATGATGATCGCCAGGATCAACCGGATCGAGGTCAACTGGTTGGGAATGTTGAAGACGGACTTGGAGGAAAGCTGCTTGGATGAGACATCTGTCTTCAGCATGTCAGACCCCCGATTACTTGGGTTCACCAATGGCGACCCCTATTAAATCATATTCTCTGGCGGCGACAATCTCACATCGTACGATTTGGCCGGCCGAGAGGTTCTCGCCGGTGACGTAGACCTGGCCGTCCACCTCCGGCGCGTCGGCCGTGCTCCTGCCAATATGGGCGTCGCTCTGGCCCGGAGTATCATGGTCGATGATCACGCGGAGCCGGCGGCCGACCTGGGCGGCGTGGGCCGCAAAGGTGATCTCCTGCTGGGTTTCCATCAAGATGTTGTATCGTGCCTGTCGGACCGGCTCGGGCAGATGGCCGTCGAACTCGTCCGAGGCGGTGCCCGGCTCGCGGCGGTAGACAAATGCCCCGAGCCGCTCGAAACGCCGCCGCCGGACGAAATCGAGCAGCGCGTCGAACTGCTCGTCCGTCTCGCCGGGAAAGCCGACCAACAGCGTCGTCCGCAGCGCCACGCCCGGGATGCGCTCCCGCAGCCGGTCGATCAAGTCCTCGGTTTGCTTCCGAGTGACTGCCCGACGCATCCGCCGCAGGACCTCGTCGTCGATGTGCTGCAGGGGAATGTCCAGATAGGGCAGGATTCGGCGGCCCGAGGCGATCACCCCGAGCAGCTCGTCGTCGAGATCCCTCGGATACAGATACATCAGCCGAATCCACGCCAGGCCATCGAGCTGGTCGAGCCGCCCGAGCAACTCGGCCAGCCGTGGGCCGCCGTAAAGATCGCGACCGTAGTAGCTCGTATCCTGGGCGATCAGTACCAGTTCACGGACCCCGCTGTCGGCCAGACGCCGGGCCTCCTGGAGGACTTGCTCGATGGGCTTGCTGAGGTACTTGCCCCGGATCATCGGAATCGAGCAGAAGGAACAGAGCCGCTGGCAGCCCTCGGCGATTCTCAGATAGGCCATGTGCGGCGGGGTCAGTGGATGGCGGCAGTCGTCGGCGGGCAGCCGATCGGGTGGATCGGCCAGAAGCAGCCGTTGCGTCTCGCTGCCGGTGCTTATCCGCCGGGCGGCCCGGGCAATGTCGTCCCGGGCAAAAAGCCCTACTAACTGGTCGATCTCGGGACACTGCTCCAGCAGCATCGGGCCGTCGCGCTGGGCCAGGCAACCGGCCACGATAATCCCGCCGAGCCGGCCGCGACGCTTCAGCTCGACCATCTGCCCGATCACGCCCAGCGATTCGGCGCGGGCCGTGTCGAGGAAACCGCACGTGTTGACGACCACCAGATCGGCGCCCTCGGGCTCGACCACCCAGCGGTAGCCGGCCAGTTCCAACCGCCCCAGCATCTGCTCGCTGTCGACCAGGCTTTTTGGACAGCCCAGGCTGATGAGGGCACAGGTGCGACGGGAGGCTTGTTTGCGGCTCTTGGGCATGACGGTTGCTACTCGGACCAAACTCAGTCGTTCCAAGTTTGGCTGGCTGATACCGCAGCAGGTCATCCTTCGCTTTGCTCAGGATGACAATGCCGGGTCTCAATGGAAGTTGGAACTACTGAAACTTGAAATGGTAGTCCATTGGTGTCGGAATCGTAAGTGGCTTTCTCACCCTATTGCCATGGACCTCGGGGGCTGATATAGTGTACATGTGTATATCTTTCGCTACGGGGAGGGACAGGCAATGTTGTCGGAAATCACTCCGGAGGAGTTTTCGTCGACCCTGGATCGGGTCGCCGAAGCGGCGTTGGACGAGGCTCGGATCGGCGGGCCGCCGGTCGATGCCCTGACGGTGGCCGGGCGACTGGGCATCAGCGTCGCCTGGGACTCCGCCCAGCAGGGTCGGGGTCGCTATGTCCGGCTCCGCGGCCGCCGGGGCGGCAATCCGCGGGCGGCCATCCTGCTTCGGCCCGATCCGCGCCAAGAACGAGAGCACTGGGCGGTTGCCCATGAAATCGGCGAGCATTTGGCCTATCGCGTGTTTGCGGCCCTGTCGGTTAACGCGGCGGAGGCCGCGGCCGGCGCGCGGGAGATCGTTGCCAATCGGCTGGCCGGCCGCTTGCTGCTTCCGCACCGGTGGCTTGCCGAGGACGCCGGCGAGTGTGGTTGGGACTTGCCGGAGCTGAAACGGCGCTACGCCAGCGCCAGCCACGAGTTGATCGCCCGGCGGATGCTCGAATTTCCGCCACCGATCATCATCACGATCTTCGATCAGGGGCGGATCACGTTTCGGCGGAGCAACGTGCCGGGCCGGGTTCCGGCGCCGGCGCCGGCCGAAGAGCAATGCTGGCGCGAGACGCACGAGTCGGACCGGGCGGTTTGCTGCCAGGACGCCACCGTCGAGATTCACGGCTGGCCGGTCCACGAGCCGGATTGGCGACGGGAGATCCTGCGGACGGCACTATCGGAGTGGGAGTAGAAAGTGAGTAATCCGGGCCCAGTAGTTCCAAGTTTGGCTGGCTGATGCTGCGGCAGGTCATCCTGAGCGTAGCGAAGGATCTCGATGGTTCAAGGAGATTCTTCGCTACGAGATTCTTCGCTACGCTCAGAGACAATGCCGGGTTTCAATAAAACTTGGGACTACTGAGGCTAGGACTCGTCGATGAGCTGATCCAGCTGCCAGAACAGGTCATCCAGCAAGAGCGGCTTGGCCAACACGGCGGTGGCCCCGGCCGCCAGGGCTCGATCGCGGTCCTCGACGCGTGGAAAATCGAGCAAGGCCACGATCGGGACCGTCGGGCCCAGGCGGTCACGCAATCGGGCGAGCCGCGACATCTCATCCTCGCTGCTGGCCCGTGCGTCGAAGATGGCCGCCGTGGCCCCTTCAATGCGAACGGATTGGCGCTCGCGGAGCCAGATGGTCGAGTATCCGCGCTGGCCCAGCGCGGTCATGAGCCAGTCGTGGGTAGCGGCGCGCTGGGCGCAAAGCGCGACCAGACCGTGGCGCCGGCCGAACCGGTTGCCGGAGCGGGCCAGGAGCCGCTCTTCGTCGGTGGCCGTGCCGGGCAGCGACCACGTCGATCCGGTCCCCCCGACCAGCCCCGCCAGCTCGCGGCTGCATTGAGGAACCGATTCATGCCAATAGAGTCGGATCGCAGCCGGCCAAGGATCTCCACTCCTTGTTTCCCCCTCGCACCAACTGCCGAGCAGTCCGACTATTCGAGCCAACGGCACCTGGCGGCGGAGCCGGTCGAGCGATTCGGTGGAGAACTCGCCCGGGTAGCTCTGCGCGACGACGATCACCGCCGGGGTGCTTCCGGCCGAAGCGACCATCGCGAGTGCCTGGTCGACCGACCGTGCCTCGACGACCTGGCCCAACCGGTCGAGGCACGCCCGGGCCTGGTCGAACTCGGCTCGCTTCGAGTCGCCGAGCACCAAGATCGAAGTAGGGCTTGGGTCAGACACTAGCTAGTCTTTCTTCCGTGTCGACGATCAGCCGGTGGACTGCCTCGGGGTCATCGAGCCGGCGCAATTGTTCCAGGAGACCGGCCGAGGTGATCACGCGACTCAGCCGGGCCAAGGTCCGCAGGTGTCGGCGATCGTCGGTCGAGCAAATCAAAAAGAAGACGTCGGTCAGGCTGCCTCCGCTGCCGCCGAAGGAGATGCCCGAGGACGTTCGACCCAGCGTAATGAGCGGTCCTTCCAGGATGGTGGCCATGGGGCGACGGGGATGCAACAGGGCGACGCCGTTTTCCAGCGCGGTCGGGTGCATTTCCTCTCGGGCGCGAACGGCTTCGACCATTTTGTCGGGATCCCAGAGCCAGCCGGTCCGGGTGGCCAGATCGACCATCGCGCGGATCACCGAGCCGGCCGTTCGTGCGGAGAGGGGAACGGCGATGGCCTCCGGCGGCATGAGTCGGCCGATCGAGATTTCCGTTTCTTCGTACGTTGCCGACCGGTCGAGCACGTCCTCGACTTCGATCAGTTCCTCCCCGTCCGAGAGCCCGATCCGACGCTCCATCCAATGATGGATTTCCGCGCGGCTGAATCGCCACTGGCCGGCCACCTTGCGACCCGGCAGCTTTCCCCGATCGGCCAGCCGGGTGACCTGCTGAGGCGTCAGGTGGAGGTGCTTGGCGAGCGTCTCAACGGTGAAGTCGGTGCGAGGCATGGGAAAACCGTCTTTGAAGTAGGGTGCCATGGCCACCCCGGCGCGCCGGGATGGCCATGCTCTGACGTCGATCAACATGCTCACGACAAGCGTGAGCATGCCACCCAGCCCATGATCGGAAACCGGGCCGGTTTTGTCCAGCCCGAAAGGTGTCCACGTGCCCACCCCTTTCCACACGGGGGTACCACCCCTATAATCCGGGCTCACGCGGAAATGGACCCTCAGTGGTTCCAAGTTCTATTGAGACCCGGCATGGTCATTCTGATCGGTAGCGAAGAATCTCGATAGCCAAGGAGATTCTTCGCTACGCTCAGAATGACTTGCTGCGGTGTCAGTCAGCCAAACTTGGAACTACTGACCCCGAGACAAGGAGCATCCCGATGGCAATCGGTTTTGGCATCATCGGCTGTGGTATGATTGCCGACTTCCACGCCAGGGCGATCGCAGACACCAGCGGCGCGAAGGTCGTGGCGTGCCACGACACCGTGCCGACGGCGGCCGGCCGGCTGGCCGAGGCGACCGGGTGCCGCGCCTATGGCGACCTCAAGAAGATGTTGGCCGATCCGGCAGTCGACGTCGTGACCATCGGCACTCCCAGCGGGGCCCACATGGAGCCGGCCGTCGCCGCGGCCCGGGCCGGCAAGCACGTGATCGTCGAGAAGCCGCTGGAAATCACGCTTCGCCGTTGCGATCGGATCATCCGAGAATGCAAAAAAGCGGGCGTGGTGCTCTCGGCCATCTTTCCTTCCCGGTTTCACGTGTCCAGCGTGGAAATGAAGAAGGCGATCGACCAGGGTCGTTTCGGGCGGCTGGTTGCCGGCGACGCCTACGTCAAGTGGTACCGCACGCAGCAGTACTATGACAGCGGCGCGTGGCGGGGTACCTGGGAACTGGACGGCGGCGGCGCACTGATGAACCAGGCCATCCACAGCGTCGATCTGTTGGTTTGGCTGATGGGTCCGGTGGCCGAGATTCGTGCCCAGGCAGCGCTGTTGGCCCACAAGCGAATCGCGGTCGAGGACCACGCGGTGGCCACGCTCCGTTTCAAAAACGGGGCGTTGGGCGTCATCGAAGCGAGCACGGCGGTCTATCCTGGCTATCTGAAACGGATCGAAATCCACGGCACCGAGGGCTCGGCGGTTCTCGAGGAAGAAGACCTGGTGAAGTGGGAGTTTGCCAAGCGGAGGGCTCGCGACCGGGCCATCGAGGAGAGAATGGCCGGGAAGACCAGTGGCGGCGGCGGGGCGTCCGATCCGGCCGCCATCGGTCACCACGGCCACACGGCCCAACTGCGCGACGTGGTCCGTGCGATCCGCAAAGGCACCAAGCCGGCCATCGACGGGGCCGAGGGACGCCGCGCGGTCGAAGTGATTCTGGCCATCTACAAGGCGGCCGAGACGGGCCGGGCGGTCGTGCTGCCTCTGAAGAGCGATCCCGTGCTGGGCGCGCGACGCTTGGGCGTCGGCGGCAGATGAAATCGCCCTTGGCTTGCCGGTCTTTTCTTGGAACAATGGCTGCCGGCGCCGGCCTGAAACCCCCACTTGCGAGGGCCGCCAAGGAGGGCTCACCCTATGTCTATGCCAAAAACGCGACAGGTCCTCGACTACCTCGTCTACGCCGTGGTGCGCATCTTGATCTGCATTGCCCAGGCGTTGCCAGTCGAGATGGGCCAGTCCTTCACCCGGCGGCTGGCGTGGCTCTTCTGCGAGGTGCTTCAAATTCGCCGCGCCGTGGTTGAGGAGAACCTTCGCCATGCATTTCCGGAGTGGAGCGAGCAGCGGCGGCAACTCATCGTGCGACGCATGTGGGAGCACCTGTTTCTGCTCGTGTTCGAAGTTGCCCACGCGCCGCGGAAGATTCACGAGACGAACTGGCGGTCCTTCGTTCGGCTGAAGAATGCAGACCGGTTGGTTCGGCTGCTGCTGGAGGACCGTCCCACGCTGATCGTGACGGCCCATTTCGGCAACTTCGAGGTGGCCGGTTTTGTACTCGGGCTGCTGGGATTTCCAACCTACACGGTGGCGCGCACGCTGGACAACCCGCACTTGGACCGCTTTCTGAACCGTTTTCGGGGCCAGACGGGCCAGTACATGATCCCGAAGAACGGCGGCTATGGTCAGATCGTCGACGTGCTCGGCCGAGGAGGCACGATGACGCTGCTGGCCGACCAATACGCCGGGCGGAAGGGTTGCTGGGTGGAGTTCTTTGAACGTCCCGCATCGGCCTATAAGGCGATCGCCCTGTTGGCGTTGGACAACGACTGTTCGGTGGTCGTGACCAGCGCCCGGCGGCTGGATCGCCCGCTGCGGTTCGAATTGGCCATCACGGGGGTGGCCGACGCTCGGCAGGTGCGGGAGGAGATGGGCACGATTCGAGACGTGACCCAGTGGTATACCGGCCATCTGGAGGACGTCATTCGCGAGGCGCCCGAGCAATACTGGTGGATCCACCGGCGGTGGAAGGATACTCGCAAGCGGCGGCGAAGCAAGAAGAAGGTGGCGTGAGCCACGCCGTTTGTTCACTCATTGCCCAAACAACCAAATTGAGCATTGTGTCCCCGAAATTTCGCCCCGAAATTTGCGAAATTTGCCTGTCCCCGAAATTTGCCCGAAATTTGCCCGGAATTTGGGAATTTGAAGGAAGAAAAGAGGAAGAAAAGGGGACATCACTGATTTTGATAGTCCTGGCAAGAAGTAGCCTTCCCAGCTTTTCCGAAATCAGTGATGTCCCCTTCTCGCTCCCCTCGATCAGCCGTGTCTTCGGCGTCGGAAGAGAACGCCAACGGCGCCAAGGAAGAGCAGGACATGAGTGGAAGGCTCGGGCACGGCGTTTGATTCCGCCCCATAGCCCCAGTTGGCTGCCAGGATCGCTGCGTCAGCCGGGCCCACCTTGCCATCGCCCGTGAAGTCCCCGTCTCCCCATTCCATTCCCGATTCTCCGCAATGGTCGGCCAGGATCGACGCATCCGACTCATCGACCAATCCGTCGCCACTCGCATCGCCCGGCACACGGTCGGTCAGTGAGAGGACTTCGAGTGTGACCGAATCGGTCGCATAATGGATATCCCACACAACCGTGCTCGGCAGGATCAACGATTCGAATTCGCCGCTGACCTCTTCGGATACCGATAGAATTTCGAAGAGATCGCCGATTTCTGGAGTGAAGAGACCGCTCCCGATATCGACGAGCGACGCTTCGAGCGTACCGCCGAGGAACGCGGTTCCATCAATCAGTAGCTGGTCGAATTCGATACCGGCCGTTGTACCGCCCAGATCGATTGCCAACGTACCATCGGGCCGGTTCGAAAAGTCACCTTCGATTTCCAATGTACCCACATTGTTTCCAGGATGATCTCCAGGCGCGACCGTTCCGCTTGCATTGCGGACTTGCCCGTTGACCGGGCCGGCGCCGACGAAGACTGAGCCATCACCGGATAGGGTTCCACCGCCGTTGAGTTGGATGAACAGGGCGTCGACCTTGCCGCCCGATTCGATGGATAGATTGCCATCACTTTCCACGGTGACACCGCCAAAGACGAGCAATGTCGCTCCATTATGAACGCGGACATCCATCTTCGCGTCATTCGATCCGGAGATATTGACTTGAAAGACCTGCGAATCGTCCGTGATTTCAGCCTGCTGAGAACTGCCGCTAACATTCGCAACGTTGGCGACCCACAAGGCATCAGGAGTTCCCATATCGCTCCAATTGCTCGAAGTATGCCAACTTCCGGTCGCGGCTGTTGTTGCCCATGCGTGCGACGTGGTGACCGGATCGCTGATATAAAGGCTCGGCCCAACTCCGCCCTGGCCGATTGATGGATTCGCATCAATTACGATATTCCGATCGACAAATAGATGAGTGCCCAAAATACCGGGAACGATGTTTCCTGGATCACTAGGATTCGTAACATCAAGTACGGCGACAGGTACGTCTGTTAGGGTGAAACTGCCCCCGATGGTGTCAAGGTTCAGTTCATCGACGTAGAAGCCGGGAACTCCTTCGATGACACCCCCGGAACCTTCAACTTCCAGCAGGAAATCGGGTGTATCGAGGATCGGGTCGAAGCCAAGGCGAACCGCCGTTTGTTCCGAGACAACAGTCAAATCGGCGCCTGTGTCGAAAAGGAATCCGGTATCTTGGAGTGATCTACCTGCGTTGGCTATGTCAACATCGACAAAAAGTGCTCCATTTTCCACAACCGTTGGCGACAGCGGATTGTCATGGAGTGGATAGCCATAAAGAATATTGTATGGATCATAAACGTAGAGCGGTCCCTGGATGAATCCGGTCCCGGGTACTAATCGAAGTGGTGTGCGTCGAATGATATCTCCGCCGGCCAGGTCCTGGCCGGCCCCTCCGGATCCGAGGTCCATCAATTGAATGTCTGGCGTCCGCACGGTACGTCCTTGGAGCTCGAAAATCTGCGGCAAATCATTGCGGATAGAGATCGCATGTTGTGCCGCCAGCGGTAGGCCAACGATGTTTGGAAGCTCCCATTCCGGCGGCGGCGGCGCGGAGAGCGTTGCGACACTCGTTTGACCCCGCATGACGGCCGTATTCATGTCGAGAGTCGATCCAGCCGATACTCGGTTGCTTAAACCGGCAACGTAAATCGACAATGGATCGTTGATCGAAAGAGTGATTAGACCGGTCGCGCCACCGATCTGCTGGGTATGGGTTCCTGAGAATCCAGCACCTGCAATGTTGAAGGCGGCGTCGGCTTCCGATGTGAGAATGTGTGTTGCCGCACCCGTATCGAGGAGCCCGATATCGAAGTGGGGCGGAACGCCTCCGAGAAATGTTCCTTCAGGGTAGTCGCTAGGTTGGGCAATAAAAAATGTCACACTACCCGTTTCAGAATCCTCATACTTGTCTGTCAGCCCGAAACCGACAAAAGGCAAATATCCTCCAAGCGGAGCGTCCGCCATGATGGGACCGTTCATTCGAGCAAAACAGAAGATCCCGATGGCGATAACGAAGATCCAGTACTTACACGACATGGTGTCATACCTCCGCTGAAATGACAGGCATCGGTGAAGCCCCCCGTGGGGCCTCGAAGCCGTAGTGGGTGTGCAAATCCTTCTTCAATCGCGTTTCTTGGTGGCTGATTTGTTCAATCGCACGGCCCAACACCTTACGGCGGCAAGATCGCCAGACGCGCCGCAGTCGCGGCGCCTGCAGACAAAAAGCCACGGCAATGGCCGATCAAGAAACGGTGGCTTGCCCACGATGCGGTGGTATTGCCTCCCAGCTAGTCGCGACGACTGGCCCGTGCGCCGCGTCAAGCCAAACCACACACCTTCTATTCTAAGGAAGAATTCTGTTCAGGTCACTTGGCAAATCGTGGGGGTAGGCGGAGGCGACCCACTCGCACAGGGGACCATCCCCCATTGGTACTCTCAGTAGTTCCAAGTTCGGCTGGCTGATACCACGGCAGGTCATCCTGAGCGCAGCGAAGGATCTCGATGATCAAGGAGATTCTTCGCTGCGCTCAGAATGACAATGCTGGGTCTCAATAGAACTTGGAACTACTGACTCTTACTCCTTGCGGAAGACGATTCCCTGATCGACCTCTTCAAAACGCAGTCTTCGATAAAGACTCACCGCCGCCACGTTGTTTCGCATCGTCTGGACTTCGACTTTGACGACCCCCTGCCGGCTTAGTTGGTGAAACATCTCGGTCAGGAGGAAGGTGACCAATCCGCGTCGACGATGGCGGGGTTCGACATGGAGTTCGACCAGGCCGACGGAGCGACCCCCACCGAAGGCGACCGTCGGCTCCATGTTTCGGATCAAGGCATGAGCCACCGAGGGCCCTCCCAAGCGAGGGCAGAGATTAAAGCGGGTCAACTCGAAGCTGCCCATCGTGCACGCCTCCCACCAGTCGCGCGAAGGTGGATCGGCCGTCACGTGGACGATCATCCGCCGCCGGATCTGCATCTGCTGCCGGCTGGCCGGCGGCTGGAACCGATGCAAGTCGCAATGGAAGGTGACGGTCCGGTCGATTTCGCGATAGCCGTGCGACTGAAACGTCTGGCGAGCCACCGTGTCGGAGGCCAAGACGCCCGGTGACTCGCTGCCGCCGTAAAGGCCCAGATAGAAAGGGTTCAGCGGCCGAATGCCCCCGCCGTAGATCACCTTGGCTCCGCGGCCGGCCAGGTATTGCTCGCACCGCTCGAGCAAACCGGCGGCGACCTGCTGGCGCTGGCAGTCGGGTCGGGTAAGCAGCAGACACGTGGTTCCCAACTCCGTGTCGATCCGACTCTCGTGCTCCGCCGGACCGAACCCGGCGTGAGCCATGCCCACGGGCCGATCGTCTTCCGAGGCGATCCAGAGACCCTCATGGTCGAAATAGAGTCGGCTCATTACGAACTGCTCGAGCAAATCGACCGAGATCGGCTGAAGCAAACCCGCCTGCTCGGCAAGACTCCGCCAGACGTCCACCATGCGCGGCGGATCGGTGTTTCGAAATGAGCGATAATGCAACATTGTCGAAGATGGACGAACGTGTATCTGTCCGAGGGTGTTCGGCCGTTGGCAGGGCGGGATTACGGCCGAGCCATGCGCGGATGTCGCCAACTCGTCTCAGCAGGAGCTTCGCCCTCCCAACTTTGCACACGGTCGAATGTGTCGGCCGGGGGAGTACCGCGGTCCTTTTCCCCGAAGGACTCCCCAACCGGAACGCGTATTATAGGAACACGAGCCTCGTGTATCCAGCCAGATCGTCGAAACCCTCGTGCGGAAAACCATCGACGTGGCGCCCGACGCGATCTTGCGGCGCAGGTTCTGCCGGCAGCGGCTCAGAACGCGTTCGAGAAGGCTCTGGCACGCTCTGCCAAGGGGGCGACGGGCGGCTGGTCTGCCTGTGTGGTAGGGCGGATCTTCTGGGCCCGGCCGGCGTCGGTCGCCGGCGGCCGGGCCGACCCATCGAACCGACCCTGTGCCACCTCCTCGACGAACTCCGCAAAACGGGGTGCCCAGCAGCGGACGCTGAATCGTCGCTCGACGAGCCGTCGGCCTTCGATTCCCATCCGTCGTCGCAACGCCGGATCGGCCGCCAGCCGGCCGACGGCTTCGGCCCACTCGCCGGGCGTCGAGGCCAGAAATCCCGTACGCCGGTGGACTACCATCTCACGATTCATTCCCACCGGATTGGCGACCACGGGCAAGCCGGCGGCCATGTACTGGAGCACCCGGAGCCCACATTTTCCTCGGCTCCAGGCATCGTTGGGCAGCCAGTTGATTCCGATGTCGGCACCGGCCAGATCGGCGGTTTCGGTGTGGCTGGCCCAGCGGCGAGCTTCGACCCGCACCCCGGACAACTCCGGATCGCGATCACAGATGACCCGAAGCTCGATGCCCGGCAGCCGCCGAGCGACGGCTTCGAGTTGGCCGGCCGCACGGCCCAGCGATGCCAGCGTGCTGTGCTGGCCGATCCAAACGAGCTTGGCCCGGCGGCCCGTATGATGATGCTGGGCCAGGGGATACCACCTCGGTTCGATGCAGGTCGGCATCAGTCGGACATGCTCGGCGCCGACGTAATCCGCCACGCGCCGGCCCAGATACGCGTTGCCCACCGTGACCGCGTCGGCCGCATAGACGGTTGTCCAGAAACGGACCAGTCGCGACCAACTGTCGGGCCCTTTTGGGCTGTAGCTGTCCCGTTGCAACAGCAGGTCGTCGACGTCGTAAATAAGTCGCCGGCTCCAGCGGCGCAGCAGCCCGAGTTGCCCGAGCGGCAGGAGCTTGCGCTGCAGGATGACCACGTCGGCCCGGCGGGCGGCTCGCAGTCGCCCGAGCCGTTTGCCGATGCCGCGTGGCAGAGGAGCCACCTCGAGCAACATGCCGCGATCGTTAAGCGCCCAGGCAAAGGCTTCGATTCGATAGCGGCAGCATACGTGGTCGCGACCCTCGACCAGAGCCAGCACCTTCATCCTTGTCCTCCGTGACCGGGCGGCATGGGCATCATCGTGTGCAGAGATCGTCTCGGCGGGCGAGGTTTAGCGGGCGGGCTTGCCCGCCGTTGCCGTGACCGAATTTCTCCTGATAATCAACGGCGGGCAAGCCCGCCCGCTAAACGGCAAGAACCTACCAGATTCGCCGTAGGCGAAGAAGGGCAATGACCGGCTGAGACGCTGCCTGAGATGCCTATTGCGGGGACGCGTTTCTGGAGGCGATCAGCCGATCGAGTTCCGTCTTGAGCCGGCCGAGGATTTCGTCGTAGTCGAACGAACCTACCACCTCGGTGCCACGCTTCAGCCGGACGTGTCTCGGACCGCACCAGACCCCCAGATCGGCGTGGTCCGTCTCGCCGGGACCGTTCACCCGACAGCCCATCACGGCAATCGTGATCGGGCAGGCCGCCGCGTATCGAGTCATCTCGCGGATTTCGCCGGCCAATTCGACGAATCGCTCGTTTTCGACCCGGGAACAACTCGGACAACTGATGATGTCCAACCCCGTCGGCTCCGCAGCGGCCTCCGCGCCGGCAGCGGTCGAGAGGCGTCCGGCCGCCAGGTCGGCCAGGATTTGCAGGCCGGCTTCGACTTCCTCCTGCTTTCGGGCGTTGGGCACCGTGAGCGAGACCCGCAACGTGTCGCCGATTCCGTCGGCCAAAAGAGGTTCGAGTGCCCGCCGTGTCTTGAAAACTCCCTCGGGCGGCATTCCTGCCTCGGTTACCCCCAGGTGGAGCGGCACGTCCGGCCGCTGCCCGGCGAACCGGTGGTTGGCGGCGACCACACGCGCCGGGTCGGAATCCTTCAGCGAAACGCAATATCGTGTGAAGCCGATCGAGTCGAGCAGCTCGCAGTGGTCCCAGGCACTTTCGAGCATGGGGTTGATGAGATCGTCGTCGGCGTACTTGGGTCTCTTGGCCGGATCGACCGACCCGCAGTTCACGCCCACGCGCAGCGCGCAGTCGCCGTCCGCGGCCGCGTCGACGATCGCGCGGACCTTGTCCTGCCAGGCTCTTTGGGGCTCGTGGTGGTACAAGTGTCCGGGGTTATAGCGGATCTTGTCGACCCAAGGCGCCACCTGCTCGGCCAGGCGGTAGTTCTCCTGGAGATCGACCGAGAGGTTGGCGCCGGTTCGGCGGCGGATTTCGGCCAGAGCCCGCGCGTCGGCGCGGTTGTCGACGGCGACTCGCACGATGCCGGCACCGGCCACCCAGAGCCGCTCGATCTGCTCAACGGTGGCCTCGACGTGGGTCGTTTTCGTCGCGCACATGCTCTGGACGACGATCGGATTGCCGGCGCCGATGGTCACCGAACCGACTGGCACGGCCCGAGTTGGATTTCTAGGGATCTGCAAGTATCGACTCCGATTCGGACGACCAGGGGAGATGGGGAAGGTGGGAGCCTTCGGACAAACCGGGGTCGGTCGCCGGTGGCTCGCCGCCGGGGCGACCAACTCTCATTGTCGCAAGGACTTCAGACGTATCAAGGGGGAAAAGTGATCAATTGGGTGGGGCGAGCACAGCTCGTCCCACCATGCCGCCGCTGATCGTCGTGAAAACGAAGGCCAATAAGCTGGAGAAGGCAGGGCGAGTTTTCCGATAACCACGACACGACCTGCTTTGGCCAATGACGGTTTTGTCGGTCAGCGAAGGAGGGGACCTGGTTTTGCCGATGGCCGCTGGCTGGGGAAGCCCGAAAACGCGCAAGTACAGTCGTCCAAACGGGAGTTGCGCTGGGGTTCAATCCGATAAGGATTACTGAGTTTCACGTCGCCGTCCAACGCGTCCGGCAGTCCATCGGCCAAGGCGGTTCGAGTTCCCGAGGAGAGTTGTCGCCGTGAGCGAAGACATCAATGTACTGGCGCTGGTCAAGGGAGTCGAACGTTACGTCTTCCTGTACGACGACTCGAGCCGCGCGGAAACCCTTCGCGTGTTGGGACGCTATGCGTCGAACCCGGAACTCAGCTTCACCTGGTACGACGCGGCCGTTTTGAGCCAGAAGATCCGTCAGGAGACCCAGAAGCCTCCAGCCTCGCGCCGGTTCGACATTCCACTGGCCACCGACAAGGACGAGTTCTTCTGCTAGGCAAAAAGGTGTCAGGAACCGTTTGCCGGCGACGGTCCGGTGGGTGCTCCGCACAAACGGTTCCTGACACCTTTTTTGCACCGCTATGCTAAGCGCGATCGACCGATTCCTGCAGTACCTTCGCGTCGAACGCAATGCGTCCGATCTGACGGTGAAGAGCTACCGCGAGGATCTCGGCGCGCTGGTCGAGTATCTGGCCGAGTCCGACGGCGACGCTGCCGCGCCAGGCGCGATCACGGTGACGCAGCTGCGCGGCTACGTCGCCGCGCTGCACGGGGCCGGCTACGCGAAGGCGACAATCGCGCGACGGCTGGCCTCGCTGCGAAGCTTCTTCCGCTTCGGCCAGCGCGAAGGCTGGACGAAGGCCAATCCGGCCAAGCCGCTTCGCAACCCACGAAAGTCGCGCACCCTGCCCCACTTCCTCTCGACCGAAGAGTTGGGCCGGCTGCTCGGGGCGCCCGACGGGGCGAGTCCCATGGGCCTGCGCGATCGGGCCATCCTCGAAACGAGCTACTCAGCCGGCCTGCGGGTGAGCGAAGTCGTGGGCCTCTGCGATGGCGATCTCGATTTTGCCGGCGGATTGGTTCGCGTGCGTGGAAAAGGTCGCCGCGAACGGTTGGCCCCGATCGGCACCTACGCCGCCGGCGCACTGCGGCGCTGGCTGGCGGTCCGCAAGCTTCATCCCAAGGAGCCGCCCGGCCCCGGGGCGCCGGTGTTCGTCAACCGCTTCGGCCGGCGGCTGACCACGCGTAGTGTAGGGCGGATGCTCGAAAAGTATCTCCGCGAAACGGGCCTGGACCGGCGTACCACGCCCCACTCGCTACGCCATAGTTTCGCGACGCACCTGTTGGACCGCGGCGCCGACATCCGCAGCGTGCAAGAACTCCTGGGCCACAAGAGCCTGGTGACGACCCAGATCTACACGCACGTCAGCACCGCCGGGTTGCGCAAGGCCTACGAAAAAGCGCACCCTCGGGCAAAGCGATCATGAGGCTATCCGGGCACTGGGTCTCAAAGCGACTTGTTTCGCCCGTCCTCGCTCTGCGCCGGCTCGACCCTGCGACACGGTTTCTCGGCCACACCGAGCTTGGCCAGGATGCCTTCCATTAGACACCACCGGGTGAAGGCGGATTGCAATAGATTCAGGCCGACGAAGGCGGTGAAGAAGAAGCAGTAGGGAGAAAGGAAGTAGCCCAGTGTGAGAGATATCAAGATGAGGGTGCCGGCGATGGCACGGATGTAATGTTCCATTTTCATGACTTGCCTCCTTGTAAGATGCGGCTGCTGGAAGAGCCCAGCAGTGGAACGTTGAACAGGCCAGCGATGGCACCTTGGCTAGGTGGACGACTGACCAAGCCGAGTGATACCCGATACGAGACTACCTAATTGGCTGTTCGTGTAATCCCAAATGCCGCGGGCCGTATCCGCGTCCACGGCGCAGGCGGTTACGATCGTGACAAAGGCGCCAAGGAGCATCTGGAACCAACTGACACGGCTCGCCCGTTTCGATTCTTCTCTCAGTTGATCGAACTGGAAGCGAATATACGTTTTATGTTCGGCCAACAACTCGGGTATTTCGAGAACCTTTGCCTCAATCAAGTCGATTTTCTCGGCCAGTTGCTGTTGTTCCCCTACCGTGAAACCTTCGCTGTCCCGTGAAAGTTCCGAGAGACACTCCAACGTGGGCACCCGCATCGCTGTTTGCAGAAACTGGGTTGCCTCAATCTCCCGTGCTAAATACGATGCCCAGTTGCCTACATTCTCGAACCTTATGTGCCAATATCTGTGGCACTGTGAAAACTCTAGCGAGTCCTTTGCCGGTGAGTAGCGGTCGTCGTGGTCGCCACTCAGGAAGAAGTCAAAGAGAAAGTAGTATTTTGTACTTTTGTACTTCAGCCTGGAGACACTCCCAGAGACAGGGAATGCTGAGCGACTCATGACCTCTTCCCATTCGAACTCATGCGGCGGGATGCCACGCTCTTGACAGATTTCGAGCACGCGCTTTTTCTGACTCGAAAGTAGAATGAATGATTCAGAACTCATGCGATGCCCTCGCAAAGCACATAAGCAGTAGTCCTCCGTTGCATGGGTACTCTACACAATTGCCAGCTTATCTTACTTGGGCCCGTCCTACCTGTCAACCGTTGTCCCGGATGGTCGACGACGCAGAACACGGTTGACGGCAAGCAAAGACCTCTAATGCCTTCGTTTCACCGCTTCAGGACCGGTCCCATCCGGTCCTCTGCGACTCCGCGCCTCTGCGTGAGAATGATTACCACGCGGAGGCGCAGAGACGCAGAGAGATAGAGATCAGGTGAGACGCATCGTACCCGGGCTCAGAGCTGCTCTTGGAGTTCGTCCCTGGTGATCTCGCAATCCCGAAGGATCTGAGCCAGCAGTCCCCGGCCGATGGTTTCGCCGCGATGGACGGGCACCACCGTCGCGCGTCCGTCCGAATGGCGAAGGAAGCGGTGGCTGCCCTTGGCCCGGATGACATCGAAACCGAGCTTGCGCAGCGCCTTGATGAGTTGGGTTCCGGTGAGGGCGCGAGAACGGCTCATGACGTGATTGCCACGCGTTGGACGCCGATGAACTCGTTGGAGACCGGTTCTTCGACCTCGAGGCAAAGCTGGATGGCCTCGCGGATCCTTTTCATCAGCACGTCGAGCGACTTGGCCTGCGTGTGGCAGCCGCGCAGCGTCGGAACGGACGCCACAAAATAGCCATCCGCATCCTTCTCGATCACCACATTGAATTCGGTTGTCATGAGCTTCCCCTTTGATACGTGACCGGGTTCGACGACGGCCAAGCGTGAATATCAAGAAACATGCTCACGGCAAGCGTGAGCATAGCACCCTGTTCCGGTGGGCGGCGCCCACCCTATTTCTTACCAACCGAACATTGTAGTACTACACAAGTCCTCGTCGGACGGCCCAGACGGCGGCCTGGGTCCGGTCGCTCACGGCGATCTTTCGTAGGATGTTCTGGACGTGTTCCTTGACCGTCTCGACGCTGATTTCCAGCGAGCGGCCGATCTCCTTGTTGCTCAAGCCCAGCGCGACGTGCCGGAGCACCTGCGTCTCGCGTTGGGTCAGCGGGACCTCATCGTCGTCGAGCACCTGGCGGATCTTCATCGCGCCGGCGACGCGTCTGAGTTCCCCACTGCGTGAGGGCGACTCGCCCTGGGCGGCGGCGGTGATCGTGGCGACGATGGCCTCGCGCGACGACCCCTTCAGCACGTAGTCGCTGGCGCCCAAGGCGACGGCGCGAGCGATGTAGGTGGGATTGTCATACGTCGACAGCATGACCACACGGGTCTCGGGCACGGCGGTGCGCAGCTTCTCCAAGGTGGAGAGACCGTCGCGGTCCGGCATGCGGATGTCCAACAGGAGGACGTCCGGCCGATGTTTCTCGGCCTGTTCGATGGCCTCCTTGCCGCTGGCGGCTTCGGCGATGATCTCGATGTCCGACCCTGCCAGCAGGCTAGCCAGCCCGGTCCGGATGACCTCGTGGTCATCGCACACGAGAAGTCTGATACTCATGGGAATTCTCCCGACAACAAATGACTTGGTTCTGGCCGATGCGGCTCCCGGTCGCAATACCAACCCGACTTTCGGGCTCCGGCATCTAACCACGCTAGAATCGTAGTACACTCTTGGTGCGTGCGAAATACCCCGATCCTGTGAGACCATCCCCCTGATACAGCGGTATACGGGCGAAAACATGTCCCTAAACGAGGGGAAAAGCAACTTTTACCCCTTCGGAAGTGGGGGCAATTTTCTTGCGAAACTTTTCAGGTATTTAGGCTCCCCCGCGTACCACTCCGAAAACCCCGTGGTTTCCCTTGGATTTGGGGTAAGACGCATGATCGGAATCAGCCGTCCCCGTTTGGCTTTCCCGGTTCGCGAAACCCCCCGCAAAGTGTTGACCGACCGCAAGCCATAACGTAAATAATTGCCGACAGCTTTCTATACTCCCCCTAAAGTGCCCACATTATGCGGGGATGACGGCTACCTATGGTGATCATATGAAACGTGGCGTGCTTTTGCTGATAGACGACGATCGACAGGTGTTGGCCTCGATGGCCGATTGGCTTCGCCAGGAGGGCTTTGAGGTTGACGCGGTGCAGACCTACGCCGAGGCAATCGCCGCGATTGATCGAAAGCCCTATGATCTGGTGCTGACCGATGTTCGGCTGGGAGATGCCGATGGATTCGACGTGCTCGGGCATGCCCGGGCCAAGGTCCCCGATACGCCCGTCATCCTGATCACCGGCTATGGAACGGTCGATTCGGCGGTCGAGGCCATTCGGGCCGGGGCGTTCGATTTCCTCACCAAGCCGTTGATCGACGAAGAGTTGGCGTTGGCCATCGATCGGGCACTCAACCAGCGCAAGGTGGTCGAGGAAAACCAGAGTCTCAAGGCCCAGCTCGACATGCGGTTCGGCATGGAGAACCTCGTCGGCAACGACCACCGCATGCGCCGTGTGTACGACATGGTCGACAGTGTGGCCGACACGAAGGCCACCGTCTTGATCACCGGCGAAAGTGGCACCGGCAAGTCGCTGGTGGCCCGGGCCATTCACCGACGCAGCGGTCGTCGCGACAATCCGTTTGTGGAAGTGGCCTGCGGCGCGTTGCCCGAGACGCTCCTGGAGAGCGAGTTGTTCGGTCACGTGGCCGGTGCCTTCACCGGCGCCGTGGGCGAGAAGATGGGCAAGTTCAAACAGGCCGATACGGGAACCATCTTCCTCGACGAGGTCAGCACGGCCAGCCCGAACATGCAGGTCAAGCTCCTTCGCGTCTTGCAGGACTTGGAATTCGAGCAAGTCGGAGGGACGAAGACCTTCTCGGTCGACGTACGCGTGATGCTGGCCACGAACGAGGATCTTGCGAAGGCCGTCGCCGAAGGGCGATTTCGGCAGGATCTTTTTTATCGCGTCAACGTGATCAACATCGAGCTTCCCCCGTTGCGCGACCGGATCTCCGACATCCCGCTGTTGGCCGCCCACTTTCTGCAGCGCGCCGGTGAAGAGTCGGGCAGACTGGTCCGCGCGATTGACGAGCAGGCCATGGCCGCGTTGCAGCGGTTCCATTGGCCCGGCAACGTGCGCGAACTGCAGAACGTGATCGAGCGGGCCGTGCTCTTGGGCAAGGGCGACGTGGTCACGCTGGAGGACTTGCCCAGCGCGTTGGCCTCCGGTGGGCCGCTCCCGGTGGGCCCGGTCGGCGACCGCACACTCAAAGAGGCGCTCGAGGGGCCCGAGCGGCAAATCATCCTGGACGTGCTCGAGATGAACCACTGGAACCGCAATGCGACGGCCGAATCACTCGGCATCAACCGGACCACGCTCTACAAGAAGATGAAGCGCCTTGGGCTCGAAGAATCACGGCACGTGAGCAACCAGGGACAGTAATTCCAAGTTCGGCTGGCTGATACCACGGCAGGTCATCCTGAGCGCAGCGAAGGATCTCGATAATCAAGGAGATTCTTCGCTGCGCTCAGAATGACAATGCTGGGTCTCAATAGAACTTGGAACTACTGAGGGAAGCTAGGTCGAAAACGCCTCGCGTATTTCCCGTATCATCTTGCGGCACTGGACCCGGGGATCGCCCGGCTCTTCGCACTCGGCGACGACAAACCCGCGATAGCCCGCGTCGCGCAGGATTTGGGCAATGCGTCGGTAGTCGGCCTTGCGATGCTTTCTATCGGGACCGGAGACGGTCGCCTTGACCTGTACGTTGACCGCGTAGGGAGCCGCCTTAGCGAGGTCTTCGTAGGCCGTCTTGCTGCGGAAATTGCCCGTGTCCAGGTTAACGCCGAACCAAGGGCTCTTCACACGCTGGACGATCGCCAGCAGGTTGTCGACCGGCACACTCAAGCCACCGTGGTTCTCCAGGGCGAGATAGACGCCCCGGCGGCCTGAGTATTCGCAACACTCTTCGATCGCCTCGACACACAGCTTGCGTGCTTCGGCGAGTTCTTGTCCTCTGCGGCGACCGCCGGAGAAGATCCGGATGACCGGGGCGCCCAGCGCGGCCGCATGGTCGGCCCACTGCTTGACGTGGGCGATGTCGCGGGAGCGTTTCTCTTTGCTCGGGTTGCAAAAGTCGTTTCGCACGGCCGTGCCCGAGACGGTCAACCCCAGCCGGAAGGCCAACTGCTTCACTTCGCGGAGATATTCAGGTGTCAGCTTACGCGGGAAGTAGTATGAGGTTAGCTCGGTTCCCTCCAGCTCCAGCGCGGCACAGTCGCGGATGAAGTCGAAGAGGGTGATCTTCGGCGGCTTTGCGGTGAGCCATCCGCGGTAGCTGTAGGCGGCCAGGCTGAACTTGAATTTGGCTCCCAGATCGTTTCGGGCGATCGGCTCGATGGCCTTGGCCGGCGAGACGTCCAGGACGCCCGCACCCATCGCGCCGGCGGCCAGCAGACCCACGCCGCGCAGGAAACGTCTTCGATCAAGTTGGCTGGTCATGGACTGTCTTCGACCCTGGGGCGTGGTGAGACGGGATGGCCGAGGCCGCCCTTCCGAGGGAAGGGTAAGCTGGACGGCCTTCAAAAAATGGGCAACGAAGTGAATTATCGTGGACGCGCCACCGGCGTGCAACCCCGGCAGTGGTCGCCTTGCCACCTTGCGGTTGACGCGATTGGCCTAGTCGCGATACTTAGAGGCCATCCGGAAAATGGCAGGGCGAGGCAGTAGGCCGGGCCACGACCCGGCGGTCATTCTGCCAGCCACGATCCTGTTTCACCGGCTCACGACCCGGTCTCCAACGCTCATGGAAGCACGACTCATCGAATGAGCAATAAGAACAAGCAGCGCGGCAACCGAAGCGACAAACCGGGCAAGAAACCAACCGCCGGTGATGCATCGTCCTCAACCGACACGGTCGGCTTGTCGTGGCCGGTGGTCGTGGCCGCCGGTTCTGGGCTGCTGGCCGCTTGGGTCGCCGCCGGCTCGGCCGGGGCCCTGGTCACGCCATTGCGCCACGCGTTGGTCGGCTTGTTGCTGGGCGTCGCGCTGGTTGCCGTTGGGCTCAAACGGCGGCAATGGGCCCTGGTGGCCGTCATCATCGCGCTGGGCGTGGCCTTGAGTCTTCTGGCCGGCGGATGGCCCGTCGTCGACGTGCTGGCCGTGGCGGCCGTGTTGGCCACGCTCGTGTTCGGCACGACCGGGCGGCGGCGCCGCGTGTTGACGATCACGGCGACGGCTGCCGGCGCGTTGGCCGTCTTTCGGGCGGCTTGCTTCACGGTACCGACCGTCTGGGTGATGGACGGTGGCGTTGGGTTTGGATTGGGCTGGCTGGCCGGCCTGCTGGGCGGACCGCGGCTCTGGCTCGGCGGCTCGCTGGGTGGTTTCGATCTGCTGCTGGTGATGGGCGTCTTTTATGTAGGCTGGCTCCGCGGGAGCCGGCCGCCGCGCAGGGCCAGGGCCCTCTATGCGGCCATCGCGATCCTGCTCGTCGAGGCCGTTTACCTGATCGTCTTGTCCCACTCGGTCGAGATTACCGCCGCGCTGCCCGAGCCTCCCATGCCCGAGTCACTGGAACCGGGCGACTATCGCCCGCCCGGTTGGAGCGTGGGTGCGGAGCTTCGAGGCTGCCTGCCCTGGAACGTGCCGCTTCTGGCGGCCGTGCTCCAGGCGGCCGTGGCGATGGCGATGCTGCGGTGGACGCGGTTGGAGGGCACTGGGGCACCGCTTCGCTATGCCCCAGCCACCCAAGATTCCGCCCCGGCCACTCAAGATTCCGCCCCGGCCACTCAAGATTCCGCCCCGGCCACAGAGGCGGGTGCCACTGGCGTCTCGCCAGTGCCCACAGACACCGACGGCTCTGCCCAGGCCGGCCGATCGTCCCGATGGCTTCTGGCCGTGGCGATTCTCGTGGCGGTGGCCACCGGTGGGCTGTCGGCCTGGCCGCCGGGTGGTGGCGATCTGTCGGATCGGACCATCGTGGCCTACCGCGGCGGCGACGTCGACTGGATCGTGCCGACGCACGATGCCCTGGGGCCGGACCAGACCGGGGTCTACGGCCTGTTGCCGTCGTTGGTGGCGGATCTTGGCGGCCGGTGGCTCCTTTCAGAGGAGTTCTCCGAGGAAGAACTCGAAGGCGCGGACGTGCTTCTGGTCATCCAGCCCACCGAGCCATGGCCGGAAGATCGCCTCGAACGTGTCGAGGAGTTTGTCCGTGGTGGCGGCTCGTTGCTGGTCGTGGCCAATCCCATGGTCGAAGCCGAGCTTGCCGGCGACCGTCAGGGTCAAACGGCCGAGGCGGATTCGGACGAGCAGGCCGTGCTGGAGCGCGGCATTCGACCGGCCAATCGGCTGCTTGGGCCGACCGGCATGGCGTTTCGCCACGACACGGCCCTGGCGGCCACCACCTCTTGGATGGGTGCTCTTTGCGGCTCGACCCATCCGGCCGTGTTCGGGCTTTCCGACCGGCTGCTGAGCGTGAGTCTGCGCAGCAGTTGTACGATCGAGATGAGTTGGCCCGCCCGAGCGATTCTCGTCGGTCGCTGGGGGTGGAGCGAGCCGGGCAGCGGCGGATACGCCGCTCTGGGAGGGGGAGAGAAATGGGGTGACCTGGTCCTGGCCGCCGAACGGCCGTTGGGTGGGGGCACGGTCGTGGCGCTGGGTGACTCGTGGTGCCTGACCAACCTCGGCCTGGCCGACGGGCACGAGTTGGCCGGGCGGCTCTTGTGCTATCTGGCCGACCGGCCGAGCAGTCCGCAATCGATGCCGCGGCAGGCATTGGCCGTCTGGGGCTATCTGGCCCTGCTGGTCCTGGTCGTCCGGCGAGCGGATTCCGTGCGAATCGTGGCGATCGCCTTGACGTTGGCAATCGTGGTCACTGCTTCGATGTGCTACGCCCGGGCAACCGGGCCGGTGGCGCGGTACGGAGGTTTGGAGGGGGACAGTCCCATTTTTGCTTCGCAAAAATCGGGACAGTCCCCTGCGCGAGAATCGGGACAGTCCCCAGCTCGGCCGATCGCCTATATCGACGCGTCGCACCTGGAGATCGGCAACGATCAGCCTTGGGCCAATGATGGTCTGGACGGTTTCGTGCTCACGCTGGCTCGCAACGGATATTTGCCGCTGAAGCTGCACCGTTGGGAACGGCGGCGGCTGGAGCGTGCGGCGCTGTTGGCGATCATGGGCCCGGCCCGGCCGTTCTCGGCCGACGAGCTCGAGGAGATCCGCCGTTTCATCGAGGATGGCGGCCACGTTATTTGCATGATCGGCGCCACCGAGGCGGCGGCCGGCCGTGCGCTGCTCGATGGGTTTGAATTCGACATCCGGCCGTCGCCCTCGCCGACCCGCTCCGGGCAGGCCGAGGCCGAGCCAATGGGCCGCTTCCCGGATCGGCTGGGTGAGTCGGCCGACGAGTTCGGTCGATTCGCCACGCATTACTTCGATGCGGCCGAGCACGGCCTGGGCAACTATCGGGCCCGTGTTTGGTTCTTCAACGGATGGCCCATCAACTGCCGGGTCGGCGACGCGCTGATACTCGTCCGCGGTTACGACGAGGGGCCGTTGGTGATAAGCCAATCGCTGGGGAAGAAGGGGGGCAAGATCGTCCTGATCGGCGATAGTCGATTCGCGCTGAACCACAATCATGGCTACTACGACGGGCGCATGACCGAGGGCGTCACTGAGAACGCCGATTTCTGGCGATGGTTTCTTACGAAGATCACGGGCCGGCCGGAGTGGTTTCCACCCGACCCCGCGCGGCGGGCCCGCCAGGGCCAGAAGACCTTCCGCACCCGCAGCGAGGTGATCCGATGATTCTACGCACCTGGGTCGCTGTCGCAGTGCTGGCCGTCTCCTGGCTTGCCGGGCTGGGTTACTACGCCCCGGCGAGCGTCTGGAGTTGGGCCGGTCTGGTGCTCTTGGGCGCCGGGTTGCTGCTGGGCCAGAAGCTGCCGCTGCCCGAGCCTCGCAGCGGCACGATTGCATTGGTGTTGCTGCTGCCGGTCATCTGGTTCGTGCCCTGGCCGCAGAAGGTGGCCGTAGTCTTGCTGGCCGTCGGGCTCGCCCTGGCCGTGGCGCCGATTCCGCAGGCCTGGCCCCGTCGATTGGCTGCGGCGGGCATCACGGCCGGCGGCGTTCTGTTGATGCAATCGGCCGCGATGTACGTCTATGCCGCACTGACGGCC
>Ga0315543_1001064_pt1 | contig 31141 bp, 23 predicted proteins | sample SalMarSW160210MG_2_FD_203098 | JGI IMG/M metagenome (GOLD analysis project Ga0315543, IMG submission 203098) | Salt marsh sediment microbial communities from the Plum Island Ecosystem LTER, Massachusetts, United States - Salt Marsh Sediment SW1601-210 ... | reverse complement strand
TAAGATGTATGGATGCCCTTTTTGAAATATTCCGGTACCAGTTTCTTCTGAAAGCAATGCTTGCAGCCATCTTTACCAGCGTATCCTGTGGGATTATCGGAACCTATATTGTTTCAAAGCGAATGGTATTTTTAAGTGGCGGAATTACGCATGCCTCTTTCGGTGGCATTGGCATTGGCTATTTCCTTGGCATAAATCCGATTCTTGGAGCAGCCGTCTTTGCTGTGCTCACCGCCCTGGGAATTGAGCTTGTTACAAAAAAAGCCGATATCAGGGAGGATTCGGTGATCGGGATGTGGTGGTCCTTTGGAATGGCCCTTGGGATCATCTTTATCTTCATTACACCCGGATATGCACCAAACCTGATGAGTTACCTGTTTGGGAGTATCCTTACAGTTACCAACCTGGATCTCTATATGATGTTGATCCTGAATGTCATCATGGTACTCTTTTTTCTAACCTTTTTCAAAACAATCCTTTATGTTTCCTTTGATCCGGAATATGCCAGAACCTACCGGGCACCCGTTCAATTGATCAATTACATTTTGCTCAGCCTTGTAGCTCTTACCATTGTCTTAAACATCAGGGTGATGGGGATTATCCTGATCATTTCTTTGCTGACCATTCCACAGACCATTGCCAATCTTTTTACACGAAGTTTCAGAAATATAATTTTTGTTTCTATATTGATTGCCCTGTTGGGTTGCTTTGCAGGATTGTTCATCTCGTATCGGTTCGATATCCCATCCGGTGCCTCCATTATATTCACATTGGTGATTATGTTTATCATTGCACGCATTTACAGGCAATTGATCAAAGCATGGCTGTTGAGGAAGCAGGTAAGGTAATCGGTTCTGTTTGCACGACGGGAGTCCACTATTTTATATATAAAAAGTTTCTGTTTGTTGAAAATCAGCGTAAATTCGCAGGCAGTTTATAAAAATTTATACGAATGAAATATGATGTAATTGTTATTGGCAGTGGGCCGGGAGGATATGTTGCTGCCATACGTGCTGCTCAACTGGGAATGAAGGTTGGGGTTGTTGAGCGTGCGGAATTGGGAGGAATATGCCTCAACTGGGGATGTATTCCCACAAAATCACTGCTTAAAAGTGCCCAGATATTCCAATATGTAAAACACGCAGAGGAATTTGGGGTCGCCCTGAATGGGGAAGCCACCCCCGATTTTGGGAAAATGATTGCCCGTAGCCGTGAAGTGGCTGAAGGAATGAGTAAGGGCATACAGTTTTTGTTTAAGAAGAATAAGATTGATCACATCAAAGGATCCGGTAAACTGGCCGGAAGCGGGAAAGTTGAGGTCGATGGAGGAAACGGAAAGAAGGAGGAATATACATCGGATCATATCATCCTGGCTACCGGCGCCCGTTCGAAAGAATTGCCGAACCTGAAAATTGACGGCAAAAAAGTGATTGGTTACAGGGAGGCAATGACCCTGCAAAAATTGCCCGAAACAATGGTGGTTGTTGGATCCGGAGCCATTGGCAGTGAGTTTGCCTGGTTCTACCAATCCCTGGGATGCCAGGTTACGCTGGTTGAATTCCTCCCGAATGTTGTCCCACTGGAGGATCAGGAAGTCTCAAAACAACTCGAGCGGTCGTTTAAAAAAACGGGCATGAAAATCATGACCAATTCAACCGTTGAATCGGTTGAGGTAGCCAGTGATCTCTGCAAGGTCAGGATAAAAACAGACAAAGGCGAAGAAGAGAAAGAAGCTGAAGTGGTCCTGTCGGCAGTCGGGATCACTCCAAATATCGAAGGAATCGGGATCGATGAACTGGGTATTGAGATTGAAGAGGGGAAGATCAGAGTGGATGAATACTACAGGACAACCGCTCAGGGAGTTTATGCAATTGGAGATATCGTTCATGGTCCCGCACTTGCCCACGTCGCTTCTGCAGAAGGGATCATTTGTGTTGAGAAAATTGCAGGGGGAACGCCACAACCGATGGATTATAACAATATCCCGGCATGCACTTACACGACTCCTGAAGTAGCTTCCGTTGGTATGACCGAGGAAGCAGCAAAAAAAGCCGGGTATGAGATAAAAGTGGGGAAATTCCCCTTTACAGCTTCCGGAAAAGCCAGTGCTGCAGGACAAAAAGAAGGATTTGTAAAACTTGTGCTTGATGCTAAATATGGTGAGCTCCTGGGGGCTCATATGATCGGAGCCAATGTGACAGAAATGATCGCAGAAATTGTGGTTGCCAGAAAATTGGAAACCACAGGACATGAATTGATCAAATCCGTTCATCCTCATCCAACCATGTCAGAAGCAATCATGGAAGCAGCCGCAGCTGCCTTTGGCGAGGTGATCCATTTATAAAATCGTTCAGAAATATGAAAATTAACAAAAGTGGAGCCCGGTTTTCGGCAATCGTTGGTATTGGTGAAAAGATAAAAAAAATTAGTAAGGAAACCGGCGAGGAATACCTTTACCTGAACCGCGGGGTGAACTCCGTTTGCAACATCGACCTGAAAGAGGTCATTGAAGAGATCGATTTCAACAGTCCTGCATTGCAGGTTTATCCACAAAATTCAGGGATGGACGAATTGAAGAGAGCCATCAACCAGGAGTTCTTTGGGAATCATGCATCCATTGATAACCTGACAGTCACCGCAGGAAGTATGGGAGGACTGGATTTAATTTCCCAAATCCTTGATGTAGAGAAAATCTGGCTTCCTGTCTTTTATTGGGGCGCATACGGACACATTTCCACCATCCGGAAAGTGGAAAATGAAATGTACGATAGTTTCGATGACCTGAAGGAAGATATCCCCTCGCTTCGAGATGCTGCTGTGGTGATTTGTGATCCGAATAATCCCCTGGGAAATAAGTACGAAGATGAACAGATCCTGGCCCTGATACGAGCATTGAATGACGCTGGTGTGATCGTCATCTTCGATAGTCCCTACAGAAGGGTCTTTTCTGATAATAACGATACCATGTTTCAGGATCTGATGAACCTTCCCAATGTGATCATTATTGAAAGTTTCAGTAAATCAGTAGGATTGAGCGGCCAGCGACTGGGTTTTATCCATTCGGTTAACAAAGAGTTCAACGATGAGTTCCGCCTGAGATTACTCTATTCCTGCAATGGGGTGAATGCATTCGCGCAGCTTCTGGTTCACCAGCTGTTAACATCAGAGAAGGGAAAGAAAGCAGTACGGGAATTCAAGGAGAAAACAACCACCGATATCAGAAAGAACATCGATTTCCTGAAGGAGAAAAAACTACTTGCCGGGGAGTTTTATCAAAACTCGGAACCCACAGGCATCTTTGTTATTATCAATAAATCAGAAGAAAAACTGTTTCAACACCACATTGGAAGCGTCTCGCTTAGCTTCTTTACCCGAACCCGCAAGGAAGAAGCTTCCCGATATGCCAGAATTTGCGTATCCGTTCCCCATAACGATTTTGTCCGGTTCCTCAGTCCCCTGACAACATCTGCTGATTAATAATAGTATGTAAAGGTCTTTGAATAATTCGATCCGGGAATATTCAGAAGCAAAACAAAGGTAACGGATGTGCTGTCCTGGATCTGTAAACCGGTCAAATCAAAAGCAACGGTCTCCTGCAGGTAAGCTTCGCATGCATCCTTATTTGCATCATGGCATAGCAATAACTGTGGAGGTGGAACGGGAGGTGTTCCACACCATATCGGCAGTTCGACAACACTAAATAGATGGTCCTTGCACCCGCCGGAATACCAGAGGGTAATGGTAAGACAATCGCCTGTAATGAATACTGTATCCATGTCAAACGGATCATCAGGAAGTGATGCTAATGGAAAATCAAGGCCAACCTGTGTGATGGGATTACAGCTTATTTCGTGTATGGAATAGATCCGCGCCGGGGAACCAACCATGCAAATGCTGGAATGATCTTCAAGAATGGAATATCGTACCCACACATGCTGTCCGTCAACCAGCACAAATGAGGAATCAATATAGAACGGTTCCAGCTTCTCTCCACCTTCCAGTTCAATAACAAAACCACAACCGTCCAATCCTGTATAATCCTTTACGATGCCGTATGATTCACGGATTCCATGGTCCGGTACACCTTCGCATCCTGCTATGACCAGAAAGAACAGGATGGATAGAGAAGAAATAGCAGATCGTCTAACCACAGTGGTTATTGTTTAGTGAAAGCTAATCCTCGATAACAGGAAGCGCTACTTTCCCCATAAAAACAAGGGCATTGGATGTGTTCTCTTTAATCAGGAACAGGAACGGCCGGTTCGCTTCAAAGATGTCTGGAGGTTCGACGCTGGTCAGGGTAATCGTGACTGATGTCACAGCGGCTGCTTCCGTACCCTCCTCATTCACTTCCACAAATGTTTTGTGTTTTACCTCGGAGATGAATAAATCGAAATAGGGATTGATTTTTGAGAAATCCGCCTCTCCGGGTAAAAAAGCTATTGCCATACCCAGTGTTCTGAGTATTTCTTTCAAACTCTTCTCATATTCGAACCGGAATGTTGGCAGATGGATATCCAACCCCTCGCGGAGATAAAATCCACTGAACCAGGAGTCCAGATTTTCTGCACTCATCTGATCAATTACATCGTCGGCGCAGTTATCGTTCAGGGGGACCATCACTATCATGCTGAAATCCCCCTTACCATAGGGTAATTCGATTGCTTTGAAGAATTCGTTCTGAAAATACATCATATCCGCCTCCATGATCATGAACGGAACATCTTCAGTCGTTCCGTCTGCCAGGTAAAAGGGCAGATTGGTTGTCATTTCCGGGTCAAACTGGTATGTCCAGATACCCTTGAAATAGATGGCGTTGATCAGGAACATTACATCCAGCGGATCAATCTCATCGATGATCTTTTTTATTTTGTCGTTGGTGTTTTCAGCTACCCATTCATTGATGATATCAAGACTGGCCGGATCGGTAAAGTCCAGGGGTGTAACCTCCGCATTGTAATAGGTTTGATTCATATCGAGAAAATCGGGCTCGACATAAAAATTATCCCTGTACCAGATCGAATTGGCGATATCGAGAGTAACCTTCGGGTCCAGGTTAATCATGGCATGGATCAGGTTCTTATACGAGTTGTTGATCTCCTCAACGGTAAGGCCGCTGAGATGCAGGGTCTCCTCCATTGCCTCCCTGGTTGTGCCATCGGCACCATTGTATGTCATGGCAAGGGCAAGAGAAACACTCAATGGAGAGACCATGATATTCTTTGTGTCATCTTCCGAGCCGACCACTTCACGAAAAAGCTCCAGTCCGAAGGCATTATCCGCCTGAATCAACATTTTCGATTTCGGGGTGAGCTCAAGAGGGGTGGGTCCAGGATTATCGCTGGCTTCCTCACAGGATTGCATCACGGGTAGAAATAGCAGAACCAGGATAATCAGCTTAATCTGAGTTTTCATTGCGTAACGGTTTATGTGGTTTTTTTCTCTTCGGTTATCCAATAACAATGCAAAATGTATGCCGTTTTCTTCAGTGAATAAATCAACGCAACCATTTATCCTTTTTATTCATCTTACGTGTACAGGTTACCCTAAAATATTTCTGGTAAGCTTTTTGTTCCACCGGTTATTATTGGTAATTTTATCCAACTAATATATTCGGGGGAATTGGGAGAAAGTTTATCAGATATAATCAATGGGTGTCTTGAAGGCAATTCAATAGCACAAGAACAACTTTATCAGCGGTTTGCTGGAAAGATGTTTGCTGTGTGCCTTCAGTATTCCGGCGATTATGAAGAGGCACAGGATGTTTTGCAGGAAGGGTTTATCAGGGTATTTTTGAACCTGCATCAGTTTAAGAAAATTGGTTCTTTCGAAGGCTGGATACGAAGGATCATGATTAATACCGCCCTGGAAAAATACCGTGATAAATACCATTTGAATCGGGTTGAAAACCAGGAGGAGAATTTAGAGGTTGGAGTTGATGATGAAATATTTGAAGATCTTTCAGCTCAGGATTTGTTGAGGATGATCCGAAAGCTCTCACCGAAATATCGTATGGTATTCAATTTGTATGCGATTGAGGGTTATTCACATAAGGAAATCAGTGCTTTGTTAAATATTTCGGAAGGGACATCCAAATCAAATTTATCACGGGCCAGGGCGATTTTACAGGAAAAACTGAAACATTATTATAAAATTACTAAGGTCATTTGATGATCAAGCAGGATTCAAATATTGACCACATATTCAAAGAAGGATTAATTGGACTGGAAGTCACACCCCCGCCAGACGTGTGGGAAGCGGTGCATGGCAGGATCCAGAGAAAGAGTAGGAAAATACCATTTTTCTACAGCGTTGCAGCTGCATCTGTGCTTCTTTTTATACTGGCTGGTTCGGCCTGGCTGCTCTTTTTTAGTCAGCCTGAAACCGCGGATGTAGCTGAAATGACACCTGCACAGGAGGAGACCATTATCCCTCCATCCATTGTTGAAGATGAAACCGGCCAGCAGGAACCGGCGATAACGCTCAAGGAGGAACCTCAAACTGACATGGAAAAGCAGGCTGTTGAAACCAGTCCGCTTGCTGCCCTTTCAAAAACCGATCGGGATGCAGTTGCCCGGGTTGAAGATACGGCTAAACCGCTTGAACAGCAGAAGAGCGATGAGATTACGCAATACCGGGAGACGCAGGTGCCCGTTCGAACAGAACCTGCTCCCGGATTCATTGCCTCGAAAAGCGATGGGCATCTTCCCATCACTCAGCCAGTGACAACCCTCTCCCTCTCTGGCGATGAACCTTCTCGTGAAAATACTGTTTCATTACCGGTTGAAATGCCCCTGGATCTTTTGACAGAAAAAGCTCCAAAGTGGTCCGTTGGAGGACAATTCTCTCCAATCTATTCGTTCAGATACATTGGGCAAAACAGCCTTGAATCTTACCGCAATAGTTACAATAGCCATGAAAACGGTTTGTTTACCTATACCGGAGGATTGCATATTCAATACAATGCAAATCCTAAAATAAAGATCTATACAGGGATTTACTATTCCAGAATGGGCCAACAAATCGACGATATACAATTATATACATCAGCCAATAACGGAGCAATAAACCTTCCCATCAAGGGGAATCTCGATATCAATAATTCAATGGGGTCCATCACTTCCCGGAATGATATTTTATACTTCCAGGATCAATCCGGTTTCCGGGTCGAACCCTTATCGCTCAGCGAAACGTATGACCCCGTGAAAGAGGGATTAATTCCAATGAATGCGGATATCATTCAAAGTCTGGATTATATCGAAGTACCACTAATCATCCGGTATAAGTTGATCGATAAAAGGGTGGATCTGAATATTCTCGGTGGGGTAAGTACAAACTTTATGGTGAGGAACGAAGCCTATGCCAGCTACGAAGGATCGAAAATACACATCGGGGAAACCAACGGACTGAAAACAATAAACTATAGCAGTACCCTTGGATTAGGGCTTGAATATAATCTTACTGAAACAATTTCTCTCAGCCTTGAACCAGCCTTTAAGTATTACATTAACTCCATTAACCGGAGTGATAACATAAATACCCACCCCTATTCCATTGGTATATTCACCGGTTTGAGCTATATCTTTAAATAACCCTCTTTTTTTATACCCTTTTCAATTCCCTGAAAGGCAAGTCGATTCTTTATGATGTTGTTTCCCATGAGGAACATTCCTTCCTGGTTTCATTCAAAAAAACTACTTTTGCATTTTGACTATTAAAATGGGAATGGTTATGAGAGAAATGAAACATTCGGAGACAAAGGTGAAAAACAAAAAGAAATGGAACATGGGACCTTTCGTCTGGATAATACCTGGTGTGGTGCTAATTATCGGGGCGTTGAGCTTCATGAATAACGATTATGAAGAAATTGACGAGTCGGAACTGATCCGCAGGACATACGGTGTGTTTGCAATGGAAATTCCGGATAGCATGACGTTTGCCGGAGAAAATGTTCCACTGGAAAACTTCGATACATGGGAAAGCCTGGACCGCGAACTGCTGGTTAATACCTATTTTCATTCACAGACACTGCTGTACCTGAAAAAGACAACACGGTATTTCCCGGTTATTGAACCGATATTAAAAGAATATAATATCCCAGACGATTTCAAATACCTGCCACTGGCTGAAAGCGGATTATCGAATGTTGTATCGCCAGCAGATGCCGTTGGCTTCTGGCAATTGATGGAAGGAACAGCCAGGGAATACGGGTTGGAGGTGAATGCTGAAGTAGATGAACGGTACCACCTTGAGAAATCAACTGTGGCAGCTTGTAAATACCTGTTGAAATCATATGAAAAATACCAGAACTGGACACTGGTAGCGGCTTCCTATAACAATGGCAGACGGGGTGTTGACCGGCAAATTGAAAGACAGGATGAGATGAATTATTATGATCTGCTGCTTAATGAAGAGACGGCACGCTACATTTTCAGGATCCTGGCAATCAAATTGATCCTTGAAGATCCCCGAGAATACGGTTTCTATTTCGAAGAGGATGACCTTTATCAGCCCATTCCCTACTACAAGGTAGCCGTTGATAGTTCCGTTTCCAACTTTTCAGAGTTTGCTAAAAACTTCAACACCAACTATAAAATGCTGAAATTCCTCAATCCCTGGTTGCGGGAGAGCTACCTCTCCAATAAGAAGGGGAAAAGCTATCAGATAAAAATTCCTGAAGAGGGAGGTCGAACCCGGAAAATAGAAGAAAGTACACATAGCCTTGAATAATCTGGCAAAAACTGCAGAGAGTTCATCGGTTGATACAACCCTTGAACAGGTTGATCAGATCATTGTGCTCGGAGCGCGTGAGCATAACCTGAAAAATATTGATGTAACCATTCCCAGAAACAGGCTGATCGTTATTACGGGACTGAGTGGGAGCGGAAAATCTTCACTCGCTTTCGATACAATTTATGCTGAGGGACAGAGACGATATATGGAAACCCTCTCTGCTTATGCCAGACAATTTCTGGGTGGGATGGAACGACCCGATGTGGATAAAATTACCGGACTGAGTCCAGTCATCTCAATCGAACAGAAAACAACCAACAAAAACCCGCGGTCAACCGTGGGTACCATTACAGAGATCTATGATTTTCTCCGGTTGCTTTTTGCAAGAGCAGCCGTGGCCTATTCCTATCAAACCGGTAAGAAAATGGTCAGATATACCGATGAACAGGTCGTTTCCCTGATTAAAAAAGAGTTTGTGGATCGGAAAGTTATGATCCTTTCACCGGTCGTAAAAGGAAGAAAGGGACATTATAAAGAACTTTTTGAACAGGTCAGGCGAAAAGGATATCTCTATGTGCGGGTGGATGGAGAGATCAGGGAACTGCTGCCCGTAATGAAACTGGATCGGTATAAAACCCATTTCATTGAAATGGTGATTGATAAAATGAACATTGAAAAATCACTTTCCGGACGACTGAAGGAATCGGTTCAAACAGCGATGGCACAAGGACAGGGTACAATCATGGTGCTGGATACAGCAACCGGAAATATCCGGTATTTCAGCCGAAAACTCATGTGCCCGGATACAGGGATATCCTATAACGAACCGGCACCCCATACATTTTCATTCAATTCCCCCCAGGGTGCCTGCCCATTATGCAATGGGCTCGGAACCATCAATGAGGTAGACGTTCATAAAATTATACCAGACCCCTCCCTCAGCATAAAAAATGGCGGGATCCTTCCCTTGGGGCCATATAGAAATACGTTGATATTCTGGCAATTAGAGGCCATTGCAACCAAATATAATTTCACCCTCGATACACCGATAGGAAAAATCCCAAAGGAAGCTATACATACGATATTGCATGGTTCTGAAGAATCATTCAAACTGGTAAATACTCCACTCGGCTCCTCATCCAACTATTTCCTGAGCTTTGAGGGAATCGTTAATTATGTGAACAATTTACAGGGTGACAATGGAAACAGAAGAAACCATAAATCGGGTTACCAGTTTATAAAAAAGACCATCTGTCCGGAGTGCTCAGGACAACGCCTACGAAAAGAATCCCTTTTTTTTCGGATCGGAAATAAAAACATCGCCGAACTGGCAGCCATGGATGTCGGAGATCTGTATGCCTGGTTTTCAGGATTGGAAAAAAAACTTACTGCCAGACAAAAACTGATCGCAGCAGAGATCCTGAAAGAGATCCTCGGAAGATTGAAATTTATGTTGGATGTGGGATTGAGCTACCTTTCTCTCGATCGGACAGCCAGAAGCCTCGCGGGGGGTGAAAGTCAACGAATCCGGTTGGCTACTCAAATCGGATCGCAACTGGTGAATGTACTCTATATCCTGGATGAACCGAGCATCGGTTTGCACCAGCGCGATAACAAAAAACTGATCCGTGCATTGAAAGCATTGCGCGATTCAGGAAACTCAGTCATCGTGGTGGAACATGATAAGGAGATGATCCTTTCATCCGATCATGTTGTGGATATGGGACCTTTTGCCGGGAGACACGGCGGTGAGGTGGTTGCTCAGGGAACACCAAAAGAGATTCATCAATTCAACACACTCACTGCCGAATACCTGAACAGAATAAGAAGAATCCCCGTACCTGAAAAACGGAGAAACCAAAATACCGGTCACCTTTACCTGAAAGGAGCATCCGGAAATAACCTGAAACGAGTCTCCGTAAAATTTCCGCTCGGGAATTTTATCTGTGTGACCGGAGTTTCAGGCAGCGGTAAATCGTCACTCATAAACCAAACCCTTCATCCTGCGCTGGCAAAACATTTCTATAAATCAACCAAAGAAACATTACCCTACGAATCAATCGAAGGGATTGAGCAGATAGATAAAGTGATTGAGGTGAATCAATCCCCCCTGGGTAGAACACCCCGTTCAAATCCCGCAACCTATACGGGGGTGTTCTCCGATATACGCAAATTGTTTGAACAAACCACAGAGGCAAAAATTCGTGGGTATAAGGCAGGGCGGTTTTCCTTTAACGTGAAAGGCGGACGTTGTGAAGGTTGCCAGGGCGCTGGGGTGAAAACCATCGAGATGAATTTTCTGCCCGATGTTTACATCCTTTGTAATGATTGTAACGGAAAACGATATAACCGGGAAACCCTTGAAGTAAAATACAAAGGGAAGTCCATTAGCGATGTCCTGAATCTGACCATCAACCAGGCAGTCGATTTTTTTGAGAATGTCCCTGCCATCCTGCAGAAATTGAAAACCCTGAAGGAAGTGGGACTGGGTTATGTGCGGCTTGGACAACCATCCACAACACTCTCCGGAGGAGAATCGCAACGGGTGAAACTGGCAACGGAACTGGCGAAAAAAGATACCGGAAAGACCCTCTATATCCTCGATGAACCGACAACAGGACTTCACTTTGAAGATGTGCGTGTACTGCTCCAGGTGCTGAACCGGCTGGTCGATAAAGGGAACACGGTAATCGTTATTGAACACAACATGGAGGTGATCAAAGTTGCCGATTATATCATCGATATCGGGAGAGAGGGCGGAAAGGAGGGGGGACGGATTGTTTTTGAAGGGCCCCCGGAAAAAATAATTCAACACCATGAGAGTTACACCGCTGCTTTCCTGGAAAAAGAATTGCAATAACTATCCCGGTTGTTTGCATTGTTGTTTTTTGAAAATGTCATACATTGTCTGATCATCACAAAAATAACTGAAACAATGATGAGAGGATTTCAATCCCTTTGGATCGGTAGTTCCCCTTCATTCAGGTTCTTTATGGTTCTGGTTGTGCTTCTCTCTTTTTTAGCAACCAAAGATACGGTTGATCCCCGGCAAAAATACGAGGTCTTTCTCAACACTCATTTCAAGAATTGTCCGGGTTATCCGGTAGTTGATGGAGGAAACAACTGGCACAAGATTTCAGACTGGACAGGAATGTATGGCTCGGAAATAGACTATACCTATGTCCATGGCGATCTTCACAAAATAGCCTTTATGCCCGGATCATCAGACTTTTTTATTGTCGGTACAGATGGTGGAGTTTTCATTACAAATTCGGGAAGTGACTCTATATAAACCTTTCGTCCTGCCCAAAAGGATATTATATCGTTCATGGAAACACTTCCCTTGGAGAATTCAGGAAAACAATTATCCTGCAATAATTTGTATATTCATAAGGTAATTCATTTCATAATCCTGTTTTAATATTTACCATCATGATTGAGAACGAAGATAAGATCAGACAAGCTTTTGAGGAAAAAAATTGGAACGAGATCCAGACTGCTGATTCCTGGAAAGTCTTTAAAATATTGGCTGAGTTTGTTGAGGGTTTTGAAAAACTGGCACGCATCGGCCCCTGTGTATCCATTTTCGGCTCTGCCAGAACAACCCCCGATAGTCCCTATTTCAAACTGGCCGAGGAAATTGCCTTCAATCTTACACAGAGAGGTTATGGGGTGATAACCGGCGGGGGACCGGGAATTATGGAAGCTGCTAATATGGGTGCTAAAAGAGGTAGAGGAAAATCTGTTGGTATTAATATCGACCTGCCGATGGAACAGGAGCCCAACCTGTTCATCGATCCCGATAAACTGATCTCATTTGATCACTTTTTTATCAGAAAAGTCATGTTCATGAAATATGCACAGGGATTTATTGTCCTTCCCGGTGGCTTCGGAACCTTTGACGAACTCTTTGAAGCAATTACACTGATCCAGACTGAAAAAATCGGAAAATTCCCCATTATCCTCGTCGGATCATCCTACTGGGAAGGATTGATACAATGGATCAGGGAAGTGATGCTTGACCGGGAAAAAAACGTGAGCCCCGATGACCTTGAAATATTCACCGTCGTTGAAACAGCTGAAGCTGCTGTGGATGTGATCGACCAATTCTATTCGAAGTACTTGCTGAGTCCAAACTTCTGATAGTTAATCAGTAATGGTTGGTAAATTGACGATTCTTGTTGAAAATTATTAACAATTGTTAATATCCTTTGTTAATAAATTGTTATTATTGTATAAAATTATCATCCATTCAACCACCTCATAAATACAACATTATGGTCCGTAGAAATATCATGTTCAATTTTTTGATCTTGCTCTTTTTTTGTGGATCAGTATCCGGTCAACAGGTTACCCTGTCAATGACTGTTCCTGATCAGATGGTTGCCGGAACTACCGTTCTGGTAGAGATCCGGGTAAATACTGCAGGTCAGCAGGGATTTGCACGTTTTCAACAGACATTGCCACCGGGGATTACCGCACGAGCAGGTCAGGCGAAAAATGCTGATTTTACTTTTGAGGATCAAAGGGTTCATCTGATCTGGATAAAGCTTCCGGAAGGGAATGATTTACGATTCAACTACACCATACAGGCACACGAAACCCTCAAGGGAGAGTTCACCCTGGCAGGGAAATTTTCCTATATTGAGGTGGATGAACGAAATGAAGTTACAATACCTCCCAGAACCATAACCATTACACCATCACCGAATGTTGATCCCGGTCTGATTGTGGATATTGCAGATTTTAAAGAGAAAGTTGTGGAACCTGGTATTACCGTCCGACCATATGATATTGCCTGCTACCGGGAAGTACCCTATTTTTCAGAAACCGATAATGCCTGGATCGTGAATGTCCTGGTTTGCCCAGCTGAAGTGAAGAGACTTGCCCGGGTGGAAGAACAGGTTCCCGCAGGATTTATGGCAGAAAGCATAAGCAGCCAGGGATCAATTTTTTCGTTTAAATCCGGTATTGCTAAATTTCTCTGGATAGACCTGCCTGACGATCCACTCTTTGTGGTCTCCTATAAGTTGACACCTGAAGGAGGACAGGCTCTCGGGAAAGGTGCCCTGAAAGGAACATTTACTTACATGCAGGGTGATGTGGCAAGAAGTATTCCGATTGTCGAAAAAGCGATAAAGCTGACCAATGTATCTGCCGGCGAATTGAATGGGATTATGGCCTCTCTGGTAGAGCCTCAGGAGAAACCGATGGAGCAGGTTAAGGAAGTGCAGCAACCGGTAAAACAGGTCACCCAACCCGTAAGAACCGAAACAAAAGCCGGAGTAGTGTATAAAGTGCAGATCAGTGCTGCAAGAACACCATTGAACATTGAAACATTTTTCAAACCGTATAAAATTGAGGGAAAGATATCCTCTGAGTTTCACGAAGGATGGTATAAATATACTACCGGATCCTTTTCAATCTACCGGGAAGCAAGAGAATACGCAAACCGCCTGTTACGAACATCCGGACTGAAGGAGGCGTTTATTTGTGCATATACCGATGGTAAAAGGATACCGGTCAAAAGAGCCCTTGAACTGACAAACCAGGTCTGGTTCAGGTAATTGGTTATTATTGCAGGCAATCATTTAAACCGGCAAGTATGCCAGTGAGGAAAGTTATTCTATACATATCGTTTGTTTTTCTGGTGTTCCCATACCAGGATAACCTTTTCGGACAGGTGATACCGGGGGATAGTCTCTCCGTTGAGGAAGAGGCTCCGTCCTATTTTCAGTACAAACCGGTGATCGGAATAGGCACAGGAACCCTCAACTTCTTTGGTGATGTAAACGACAATTTTCATACGCCGGTCAGCGGCCGGTTCTCCCCGAAAATTACCGTATCCTCCTACCTGGACCGTGCTCGCCGGATAAACCTTGAATTCTTTTACCTTGCAGGCGCTCTTTCCGGAAACCAGAATAAACCCGGGAAAACCTTGAACTTCCGGACTGAGGTTACGGATTTTGGCATCGGTCTCCACCTCAGTCTCAGGGATTTTCAGAGAAACAGGTGGGCACTCAGTCCGTACGTTGGGATCGGTATTGAATCATTCCGGTTTAATTCGAAAGGAGACCTGATGGATGCGGACAGTTTATCCTATATCTATACCTCCGGAGGAACCATACTTGATTCGGAGGGTAACCTGACAACCAGAGATTATACCTACGAAACAGACCTCAGGGAAGCTGATCTCTATGGATATGGTAAATTTTCCGAATCCAGCTTCAGCATTCCATTGGATGTGGGATTTGACCTGGCACTGTCGGAACGGATCAGTCTGCGGTTCGGCACATCATTCCACTTTCTCTTTACCGATTACACGGATAATAAAACCTCCGATGATTACGGATTGTTTGGAAACAAAGGGAACGACATATTTACCAATGCCTATGTATCCCTGCATATTGACCTGTTTAATATGCCCATCATTATGAACCTTCCGAAATTGTTTGTCGAAGCAGAATTCGATGAAACAATGCAGGAAGATGAAGATGGAGATAGGGTCCTGGACTTTTTCGATCAGTGCCCCTTTACACAGTTTGGGGCTGAAGTGGATGCTGACGGTTGCCCGCTGGATGGAGATCAGGATGGAGTGCCCAATTACAGTGACCAGGAATTGAATACACCATACGGGGCCTTTGTAAACGAAGAAGGTGTCAGCCTTTCTGAAGAGGAAATCATAGCCCTCCTTGCTCAAAAAGATGCTGTAGAACGCGAAAATGTCACTTACTACCTCAACCGGCAAGTTATTTTTTCCAGGTATGGCAGGGGATCGGGAAAAGCTATTCCCAATCAGTTTAAATCATTTGACACCGATGAAGACGGAACCATTTCGTTCGATGAACTGCTTCACTCGATCGATGCTTTCTTTGATTTCAGAACCTTCCTCTCCAAGCAGGATATCTATGAGTTCATCGAATTCTTCTTCCAGCAATAAATAGTAAGCCGAACCGTCAACCGTATTTCCTGAACAGTAGTTTACTCATTGTGATTTTTAGATTCCAATTTCCCAATAATGGTTAATTGTTAAGTGTTAATTGTTAATAGTCAATAAGTTAATGAGAGTAACAATCTTACAATAAATCAACGGATAACTTTCGGCCCCTATCTTTGTTATCCGTCATCCTTCATCCCTCATCCTTCCTTTCTCACAACTCACCACTCACAACTCATCTCTCATAACTTGCCGGAGGCATGCCTATGGCATACCGCTCATGGCTTTTACCCAGCACCGAGGACCGAGTACCCAGCACCTCTTTTTTCCCACAACTCACCACTCACAACTCATCTCTCATAACTTGCCGGAGGCATGCCTATGGCATACCGCTCATGGCTTTTACCCAGCACCCAGCAACAAGCACCCAGCACCTATTACCCTTCCCTCCGGTCCATCTCCCGCCTTGCATCCTTTCGTTTCAGCTCCTCTCTCCGGTCGTATTCCCTCTTCCCCTTTGCCAGTGCAATATCAAGTTTTGCCAATCCCTTGTCAGTAAGGAATAACCGCAATGCAACAATCGTTAAACCACTCTCCGTTATTTTTCTCTTCAGCTTCAGCAATTCCTTCTTGTTCAACAACAATTTTCTGTCCCTGTTGGGAATGTGGTTGTTGTAACTCCCCCAGGCGTATTCGGCAATGTGTATCCCGCGAACCCACAATTCATGATCGATGAAAAAGCAGTATGCATCAGTCAGGCTGACCTTACCCAGTCGGATTGATTTGATTTCAGTACCGGTCAGCTGGATTCCTGCGGTGAATTTCTCCAGGACGGAGTAATCATGGTAAGCTTTTCGGTTTTTTATGGAGATGTTAGCACTCATTGAATTTCCGTTTTTTTCAAGGTAAGTCGTACAGAACAGGCCGGAACCTTAGGATAACAACAAACTGGTCAGGTAAGGGTATTCATCCCATAGGAGACAAACAGGCTGGTTGAGAGTGCTCCAAGACCCGTATTCAATAATACATATACAACCAGGATTGTAATGGAACAGATGATCCCGTAGATTAACCTGCTCTCTTTCGGCGTTTCCATCATGGGACCCAACCCCATCCATAAAATATATATGGAATAGAGACCAAAAATGACAATAAAAAAAAGTGGTAAAAGCAGGCTGGCGATGGAATGGGTAATGAATACAGCTGTATAAGAGTAGGTTGCCAGTTTAAAGGACGATGTAAAGTCCTTTTTTGATTCAAACCTTGGTGCCAGTTCATTGATGATATATGCTGATATGTAAATGGATAGAAAAGCCCCGAGCGAAGTGACCACCGCACCAAGTACCATGATACTGATTGTTACATAATTTCTGAACAGGAAAATTCCAAGGAAGGTGGTTATTGCCAGTAAGAAGATAAAGGGAAGGACGTAATTCCTGACAACTCCGGATCGGCTAGCCTGCTCTTCTTTAATAACCTGCCATTCTTCAACCGGACTGGCAATAAAATTTTTTGCTCGCTGGAAAAATTCGATAAGATCCATCTGGCTCCTGTTACATTAAGTTCAACAAATTTAATTATTTTTATATAACTCCTTTTACCAAAAGCAACATCCGTTCAATGGTTTCCTGCAGAAACAACATCGAATCCTCCTGTAACCTTATTTGTATCCTGGGACCTACAGCTTCCGGAAAAACCAGGTTAGCCTCCCTTCTGGCATCCGAAATAGGGGGTGAAATCATCAGCGCCGATTCCCGCCAGGTATATCGTGGTATGGACCTGGGTACCGGAAAGGATTATGCCGATTACAGGGTTCACAACCGATCTGTCCCGGTACACCTGATCGATATTGTGGATGCAGGTTACAAATACAACGTATATGAATACCAGAAGGATTTTGTCCCGGTTTTCCGGCAGGTGACAGTACGCGGTAACATGCCCATCCTGTGTGGCGGATCGGGAATGTACCTGGAAGGGATTCTGAGGGCTTACCGATTAATTAACGTACCGCCCGATTACCCGCTGAGAAAAAGCCTGGAAGGGAAATCAATGAAGGAACTAACCGCCATGCTTTCTTCCTTTAAACCGCTGCATAACGTGACAGATACCAGCACCAGGAAAAGATTGATTCGGGCTATTGAGATCGAGCAGTATTATGCTGCACATCCGGAAACAGAACATGATTTTCCACACATCCTGCCTGTCGTCTTCGGAATTAATCTGGATCGTGAGACCAGAAGGAATAGAATATCCGAACGACTTGTCAGGCGAATGGATGGAGGTATGATAGGGGAGGTTAGAAACCTGCTTGACTCCGGAATCCCTGCCTCCATCCTGATCTATTATGGACTGGAATACAAGTTTATTACCCGGCACATTCTGGGTGAATATTCATATGAAGAGATGATGAAAAAACTGGAAACTGCCATTCATCAGTTTGCCAAAAAACAAATGACCTGGTTCCGCGGGATGGAAAAAAGAGGAATAACCATCCACTGGCTGGATGGAACCCTGCCGGTTGAAGAAAATGTGGATATAATAAAACAGATGCTGAAAAATTTTTAGACACGCCCGGTGGAATAAACCTCCTGCTATCGATTAAAGAAATGTACGACCTTCAAAATTGGGAATCCAATTTACCAATAACGGTTAATTGTTAAGTGTTAATCGTTAATAGTCAACAAGTTGCCGAAGGCACGCTCACATAGTGATCCCTTTGGGACTATGGCGCATCCATCCTTCATCCTTCCTCCTTTGCCGAAGGCATGCCTATGGCACATCCTTCATCCTTTATCCTTCTCATCCATCATCCTTTGCCGAAGGCATGCCTATGGCACATCCTTCCTTCTCCACCGTCATCCATCATCCTTCCACCGTCATCCATCATCCTTCATCCTTTATCCTTTATCCTTCATCCATCATCCTTCATCCTTCCTTCTCCACCGTCCTCCATCATCCTTCATCCATCATCCTTCCTTCTCCTCCTTCCCCACACTCGCCATATAGATAACAAACTCATCTGCACCGTCAACGCCGATAATGTCGTTCATCTGATCATCATCAAAGGCTGCAATAGCGCAAGTACCGGCATGAATAGCCTGGGCACTCAGGTAAAGATTCTGGCAAACATGACCGGCATCGAGGAACAGGTAACGGAATCCCCGTTCGCTATACCGCCAATTCATTCTCTCTGTAACAGCCACCCAGATAAAACATACCGCAGCAGACCGTATCATTTCCTGACCCAATGCCCCTTGTACGATACGGCTGGCAAATCCATCCCCTGAATAGACAGGAATAAGGTGGTGGTCTATGGCCTGATAGCGATAGAGTCCCTGTGGGAGATCTGAAACCCGGTTAATCAACAGGTAGGTATCCAGTGCGTGGCGGGCTCCAGCTGAAGGCACTGTCCTGAATGTAGCATGACCGGGCACAAGGGACTTGACTCCCTGCGTACACCATAACAGAAAACTTAACTCCTCCACTGTCAGTGCCTCTCCGGTATATTTTCTGATACTTTTCCGTTCATTAATTGCCTGAACCAGCCCGAATGGTTCTGTTGAACTGAAATCAGGATCGGGTAGCCCGATCACTTCCTGATCAGAAGCTTTTGCAGTCTCCAAAGGAGGCTGAGGAACCCCCAATTGCTGGGCAGAAGGAGACATGTTTTTGTACTTGGTGTTTTCAATGAACAGTTTACCGGTATCTTCATTCATCTTTCGCTGTTTTTTATTTTTCAATCACTCAGCTGGCGGATCGCTTTTATTCGATTGTATTACCATTGTATTCACTTCAAATACCGATCCAGCCAACCGAAAAATTCCCGTTGCCATAAGATGCTGTTTTGCGCTTTGGTAACAAAATGTGTTTCATCGGGGAAGAAAAGCAGTTTACTGGGTATTCCGAGCAGCTGTGCGGCATTGAATGCCTGAAGACTTTCGGTATATGGAATTCTGAAATCATTTGCACTGGTAATGATGAGAATCGGTGTATCCCAGTTCTGAATATAGTGATGGGGTGAAAAAGAGTAGGAGCGTTGCACCATTTCATTTTCTTTTTCCCAATACGGTCCGCCATAATCATAATTAACAAAGAACATCTCTTCGGTGGATGTGTACATGCTCTCAAAGTTGAATATACCGCAATGCGAAATGAATGCTTTAAAGCGTTTATCATGGTTCCCTGCCAGCCAGAAGACGGAGAACCCCCCATAGCTTGCACCGACAGCTCCCAGTCGTTCTTCGTCGATAAAGGGTTCTGCTTTCAGGGCATCAATAGCGCTGAGGTAGTCCTTCATATTCTGGCCTCCGTAATCACCGGAGATTTGCCGGTTCCATTCTGAACCGAATGTGGGTAATCCCCTTCGGTTCGGGGCGACGATTACATATCCATTGGCAGCCATGATCTGAAAATTCCACCGGTAAGAAAAGAACTGACTTACGGCACTCTGGGGGCCTCCCTGGCAATACAACAGGGCTGGATATTCTTTCCCGGGATCGAATCCGGGCGGGTAAATAACCCAGACCAGCATGTCCTTCCCATCGGTCGTTTTAATCCACCGCTCTTCCACATTCCCCATTTCAATGAAATCGTAAATGTGCTGATTGGCAAACGTCAGCTGACTCTCACCGCCACTAGCTGGGTCAATGGCAAAGAGTTCCGTTGCCATGGACATCGACATTTTTGCTCCGACAAGGGATTCTTCTGCAAGACATAATGCAGTATAATCATGCGTTCCTGAAGTTAGCTGATTGATTTTTTTTGTCTCAGGATCGAGTGAATAGACCTGATAGGTGGCCTTTATACCACTGATGAAATAGATTGTATTTCCGTCTTTGCTCCAGATCACGGAAGATACATCCTGATCAAAATTTTTTGTCAGGTCTTCCATCCGTTTACTTTCCATGTCATAAATGAACAGGCGGCTTTTATCGGATTCATAACCGGGTGTCTTCATGCTCTGGAAAGCCATTTTTCCCCCGTCAGGTGAAAAAACCGGGTATTTATCATACCCCATCATACCTCTTGTAATGTTTTCCGTTTCATCCGCCTCCAGGCTGTAGAGGTAAATGTCGGAGTTGGTACTCAGGGCGTATTCCTTTCCTTGCAGTTTTTTACAGGTATAGGCAATAAACTGTCCATCAGGACTCCATGTGATTTCAGAATAATCAAAGTAGGGTGAAAGGGGTGTATCATATGGTTCATTGGGCATGATATCTACTCCTTTTCTTATCGTATCAATGGAAACCGGTGTTATAAAAAGATGACTGTATGCATAGTCGTGCCAGCTGTTCCAGTGCCGGTACATCAGATCTTCAATGATTCTGACATTCGCCAGGGGAAGGTCTTCATATATTTCTCCGGGCGTCTTATCCAGCTTTACATCCTGTGTGTATACTATATTTCTGCCATCGGGTGAGTACTCGAAACTGTTTATTCCTCCCGGTATATTTGATATCCTTCTTGGGTTTGTTCCATCGGGATTGACCTCCCACATTTGAACCTCACCATTATCCGCATGCAGGAATCCGATTTTTCTCCCATCCGGATGCCACCGATGGTTAAATTCATCTCCGTCCAGGGATGTAACGATAGTGCTTTCCCCGCCTTCCACCGGAACAACCAGGATATCAGTATTTCGTTCATTGGTTTTGGCGTTATAACGGGTTACACCGTAGATCACTTTCGAACCATCGGGAGAAACCTGCGGATCACTAACCCGGCCGAATTTCCAAAGGATCTCCGGAGTAAGAATGCCACCCTCTTTTTCAAGTGTGGTTAATGTTGTGGTAAATGTTCTTTCACCAGTCTCTTCCGGAAGAGATTCTTTCAGTGTACAAGAGTGGTTAAATAAAAACAAAAGAGCAATCAATCCCAGCAATGAGATTACGTTATTTCGTTTCATATTTTTGATATTTTTAGGTGGTATGTTTTAGGGCCGTTGTACTTTACTTTCGTTCAGCTGCTTTTACGGCTTCCAGGATTTTTGTTTTCAACTCTTCGGTGAGCTCAGGATTATCAGCCAGTATCTGTTTAACACCTTCCCTTCCCTGGCCCAATTTTGTATCACCGTAGCTGAACCAGGATCCGCTTTTCTTTATGATATCATGATCAACCCCCATATCGATAATTTCTCCGATCTGTGAGATCCCCTCACCATACATGATGTCGAATTCGGCTTTTTTAAAGGGAGGAGCCAGTTTGTTTTTTACAATTTTCACCCGGGTACGGTTCCCGACAACCTCCTCACCCTCTTTAAGTTGTCCTATTCTCCGGATATCCACGCGGACCGACGAGTAAAACTTCAATGCATTTCCGCCGGTCGTGGTTTCGGGATTTCCAAACATTACACCGATCTTTTCCCGAAGTTGATTGATAAAGATGCAGCAGGTATTTGTTTTGCTGATGTTTGCCGTCAGCTTTCTGAGAGCCTGGGACATCAACCGTGCCTGAAGTCCCATTTTCGAATCCCCCATCTCACCCTCGATCTCTGCTTTTGGAGTCAACGCCGCAACGGAATCAATGGCAATGACATCGATAGCTCCCGAACGGATCAGGTGATCTACAATCTCTAATGCCTGTTCGCCATTATCGGGTTGCGATATCAGGAGGTTCGCAATATCCACTCCGAGCTTTTCAGCATAAAAGCGGTCAAAAGCATGTTCAGCATCAACAATAGCTGCGATTCCTCCCTTCTTTTGTGCTTCGGCAATGACATGAATTGCCAGGGTCGTTTTGCCGGATGCTTCGGGTCCGTAAATCTCAATTACCCTTCCCCGTGGAAATCCTCCGATACCCAGTGCCAGATCAAGAGAGATGGAGCCTGATGAAATGCTGGGAACATCGGCAACGGCTTTATCACCCAATTTCATAATGGTCCCTTTGCCATACCCTTTCTCAATCTTATCCAGGGTGAGCTGTAATGCCTTGAGCTTCTCTTTGTTTGCAGTGCTGTCTTTATCGTGCTCCATAACTTTTTTGTTAATTTGGGTAAAATTACGAAGTTTACATGAAAATAGGGTCAGCATGCCTTTTTCTTTTTTGGAAACTTTTTAACAATATGACATACCCATACCGGTTGCTTAAGAAACTGCCTCTCTTGATTGTTTGTACGATCTCCGTTGTGTTTACTGCTATTGCCCAGGAGTTGTCGGAACAGGATCAGGAGATATTTAACCAGGGAGTGTTCCATTTTGAAAAAGAGAACTATCAGAATGGTCTCGCCTATTTTCGGGAACTGATCCATAAGTACCCCAGGGATCCGGTATTTAACTATTTCTCCGGGGTAAGTATGACAGAATTGATGATAGACCTTGAAACGGCTGTCCGGCAACTTAACCTGGCATCGGTAGGCAAAGTGCCGAACAATGTTTATTACTACCTCGGCAAGGCTCATCATCTGCGGGGTGAATTTACGGAGGCCACCTCAAACTACCGGCATTTTATGGAATTGGGAGAGAGAGATGAGATCAGGGAACTGGAAACTGAAAAGATGATCGGATTCTGCCAGAATAATGTCATCCCGAAAGAATGGGAGAACAAACAGGATGGGATAACTTTAAAATCGCCGGTAGAACAAAAAGAATCTATACCAGAGTCAGAATATAATAGGACCCCGACTGCATACGACTTGCTGGTAGCTGAGGCCCTTTCCCTTCAGTCACATGCCGACTCAACCCGGAAGTTGGCAGACCAGAAAAGGATTGCATTGCGCCTGATTCGTGATGAAACTGAAAAATCGTCCATTGAACAGGAGATCCTTGAACTGGAGAAAAAAACCTATGATTTACAGCACCTGGCTGATGCGAAACACCAGGAGATCAGGGAGGTTGAAAGCCGTATGGTACAAAATAGAATAGCCTCAGATCCCGATGCTTTTCTCTCGATCGACCGGTCAGCTTACTACCTGGGTGATGAAATGAAACTGGATCCGGGAACGATGATGGGGAAACAACTAAATGATGAAGAGTACCTGATGTCATTGATCAGTGATCTCTTTCCGGATCAAAAAGAACCGGCATTTGAAGACTTGATCCGGATCAATTCGAATGCAATTCAAACCATGGAGAACGCAAGAGAGGTTGAGGAGGATATTAACCAGGAAATATTGGTTGCCAATAGTGCCAAAAACAGAAGGGATGTGGTCAGGGCTATGGATAGAATAAAGGTGATGGAAGAAGAGGCACTGCAATTGAAATACGATGCCATCATTCAGTACCAGAAGGTGAATGATAAACTCTATGGGATTCTTGAGAATGAAATAAACCGATTAACCGGTAGCCCAACTGGTGAACGGCGAACTAAAATTGCGGGACTTTACAAAAACCAGGCTCTTCAGGCATACGATAAGGCACTTGAAATCCGGGATGAAGCAAAAACAACGATAGATAAGGAGAAGAGATATGATAAAGTAGCAGAAGCAAATGCATATGAATTGGTAGCGCTGGAGAATCAGAAAAGGGCATATGCTACACTCACTGGCATAATGCCACTCCCCGATACTTTTGCGCAGGAGGAAAAGAGTGTGAATATGAATGATGAATTAGTAACAGAAGATGTTGTTGAACAGGAAATGGAAGGAGAAGAAGAACCGGGAGACAAAGAATCTGAAACGTTTATACCATCCCGGTATACCAGCATCGAAGAGGAATATGGGTTTGAACTTAAACTGCCTTCTCCATACTCTGATGGAAACCCTGTTCCTTTGGACAGGATCCTCCCGGGCGGTGTGATCTATCGTATACAGGTTGGCGTCTTCAGTCACATGGTTCGGCATGACTTCTTCAGGAAACTTTTCCCGGTAACCGCAGAAATGGATCTGGAAGAGAATTTTATTCGGTATTACGCCGGATTTTTCAAACGATATGCTGAAGCGGAAAATGCACTTCCCCTGATTCGGAAGGAAGGATATAATGATGCATTTATCGTTGCCCATTTCCAGGGCGGAAAGATATCCCTGGAACGGGCAAAAGAGTTGGAAGAACTGGAACAGAAGAACAGAGAAACAGATCCCGACAGAAGCGAATTCCAATCCATTGAAAATCCGCTCTACCGAATCCAATTCGGAATTTTTTCTTACCCACTTTCGGAAAAGAACCTGAGATTTTATCAGGATAAAATTGGAAATTATAAAATACAATACCTTCAGAATATTGAAGGGGAGTTTATCTATACTATCGGAATTTTTCTTACTTTTGAAGAGGCAGAAAAGGCTAGAGAGATGTTTGTTTCAAAAGGACTGGAGGGACTGAATACCATAGCTTTTGTTGGGAATAAGAGAATCCCGCTGAGATAACAACAGGGAGTTTACAATGGCCGGGTAATGAAGGGAAAAACAAAAACGGGTAAGAATAGATTAGGGAAAAAGGGAAGATGCTGCTCCTTAACCCTTTTTAACGATGATATCCATAGTTTTGAATACGTTATCCAATCCCTGGTGGATGTTTGTACGATGGATGATATCCAGGCAGAACAGTGTGCCTATATTGCTCATTATAAGGGAAAATGTAGTGTAAAACAGGGCACATTCAGTGAATTGAAACCAATGAAAGAACGGTTAACCGAGAGACAACTTATTTGCAGTATCGATTGATTACGCAAGAATACCTCATATCATGTCGATGACATTAATCATATTTCTGATCATTCTGGGGATCATCCTCTTTCTGATCGAGTTTTTACTCGTTCCCGGAATCACCGTTGCCGGAATTGGGGGTGCGATCCTGATGATCGGAGGAGTGATTATGGCATATCATTTTCATGGCAAAGCTGCCGGAAATTATACCCTGATCGGAACGGCAGTGGTCTCGTTCATTACCGTCTATTTTGTTTTGAAAACAAAAACATGGAACCGCATTATGCTGAAAACCAGTATTGACGGGAAAGTGAACGTGGTTGAAAGGGAAAATCCTAATGTAAAAGTGGGTGATATTGGAGAAACGGTTACTCGCCTTAATCCAATGGGTAGAGTCCTGGTGAACGGGGAGAATTTTGAAGGCAAATCAGAAGATGTTTTCATCGATCAACAATCAAAAGTTGAAGTAACGAAAGTATTAAGCAATAAAATCATTGTTAAACTTAAAACGGATTAACATTATGGAAGGAATTGGATTGTATATTGTAATTATTGTCGGTGCATTAGTACTCCTTTGGATCATTCTATATTTCATTCCCATTGGATTGTGGTTTCAGGCACTGGTATCCGGTGTCAGGATATCCTTGTTGCAACTGATTTTTATGAGGTGGAGAAAAGTGCCGCCATCCGTTGTTGTCGGAGCATTGATCGAGGGCACAAAAGCAGGATTGGTGCTGCTACGGGATGATCTGGAAGCACATTACCTTGCCGGAGGCCGGGTACCCCAGGTGGTGCATGCCCTGGTTTCGGCATCAAAAGCAAACATTGACCTGCCATTCCAGATGGCTACAGCTATTGATCTTGCAGGTCGTGATGTATTTGAAGCAGTTCAGATGTCGGTTAATCCAAAAGTGATCGATACACCACCGGTTACTGCCGTTGCAAAAGATGGTATCCAGTTGATTTGTAAAGCCAGGGTTACGGTCAGGGCAAACATCAAACAACTTGTGGGCGGAGCGGGAGAAGAGACCGTCCTTGCCAGGGTTGGTGAAGGGATTGTCTCCTCAATTGGTTCATCCAACTCACATAAGGCAGTCCTTGAAAATCCCGATTCTATTTCCAAAACAGTCCTTAACAAAGGCCTGGATGCGGGAACTGCCTTCGAAATCCTCTCTATCGATATTGCCGATATCGATATCGGGAAAAATATTGGTGCTGTGTTACAGATGGATCAGGCTAATGCAGATAAAAATATTGCACAGGCAAAAGCCGAAGAGAGAAGAGCAATGGCTGTTGCTCTGGAACAGGAGATGAAAGCAAAAGCCCAGGAAGCACGCGCTAAGGTGATCGAGGCAGAAGTCCAGGTACCCCTCGCAATGGCCGAAGCTTTCCGCCAGGGGAACCTCGGAATATTGGATTTCCTGCGGATGAAAAATATTGAAGCAGATACCGACATGAGGGACTCCATAGCCAAACCCGGACGGGGGAACTCCAAAAAAAGCTAAACGCTGAATATTGCCTGCACAATTTTTACGTATAGAAAAAAAACCGCAGGGGTATACTGTTTTTAACCCTGGGCGTGAGCTCAGGATTAAATTTATTTTTCCTTTTATTCTCCTCCTTTTTTCATGCACTCATGGTGAGATTGAAGAGGTTAAAATCCCTGGTTTAACCTCCCGGGTTGAGGTTCTCCGTGACCACTGGGGGATCAACCACATTTATGCAAAGAACCAGCAAGATCTTTTTTTTGCCCAGGGTTACTGCGCTGCCAGAGACCGGCTTTTCCAGTTTGAGATCTGGAGACGACAGGCAACGGGGACAGTAGCAGAGATCCTTGGCCCGCGGGAACTTACCCGCGATATAGGAACACGCCTTTTCATGTTCCGCGGGGATATGAAAACAGAAATGAACCATTACCACCCGGATGGAGAAGAGATCATTACGGCTTATGTCGAGGGAGTTAATGCCTATATCGAAGAAGTATTAAATAATCCGCGACTTCTTCCGGTAGAATTTGAGATGCTGAATATCCTTCCGGGATTCTGGACTCCGGAAGTGGTAATTTCCAGACACCAGGGATTACTGGGTAACATCGAGGTTGAGTTAAGAACAGGAAGAGCAGTGACCAGAGGTGGGGTAGATTTAGTGAAGGAATTAAGCTGGTTTCACCCGAAAGATCCCATCTTAACACTGGATAGTGCAATTAACGGCGAATTGCTGTTTGACGATATCCTTGAACTATATACAGCTTTCAGAAGAGGGATACGGTTTGAATCATCTGATATTGTAAGACCGTTTAAAATATTGGATACGATGGAACAGGTCTCACTCGTAGAGTGTATGACAGATGCTATCGGGAATGATCGTTGGTTATCAGGTGGGAGCAATAATTGGGTTGTTAGTAGTGATCTGACAGAAAGTGGTTATACAATGATGGCTAACGATCCACACCGAACCATTACAATACCTTCTTTACGTTACATGGTCCATTTGAATGCCCCTGGCTGGAATGTCATTGGTGGTGGTGAGCCGGAAATCCCGGGTGTATCCATCGGACACAACGAGGATGGTGCCTGGGGACTTACCGTGTTCAGTACCGACGGTGAAGATCTTTACGTGTATGACCTGAATCCGGAAAACCTTAACCAGTACAAATACATGGGTGATTGGGAAGAGATGGAGGCGATCACTGAAAACATTAAAGTCAAAGATAGCAATGACGTTGAAGTGCACCTGAGGTATACACGGCATGGTCCTGTGACGTTTGTTGATTCCACCAATTTTAAAGCCTATGCAGTTCGTTGTGCCTGGCTTGAACCGGGGGGCTCACCCTACCTGGCCTCGCTGAGGATGGACCAGGCTGAATCGTGGGAAGAGTTCAGGGATGCCTGTAATTATAGCCATATTCCCGGGGAAAATATGATCTGGGCGGATAAGCAGAGGAACATAGGCTGGCAAGCAGTTGGAATTGCACCCATACGTCGTAATTTTAGTGGGTTAGTACCTGTACCCGGTGACGGAAGATACGAGTGGGAAGGATACTTACCTATTGCAGATAAACCACACCTGTTGAATCCTGAAGAAGGATTTCTTGCCACAGCTAACCAGAATGTTATTCCTCCAGACTATAATCACTGGAATGCAATTGGCTTTTCCTGGTCCGATCCATACCGGGGTGATCGGATAAATGAAGTATTAAAGAAGGGGATAAAACTGACCATAGAAGATATGATTGCCCTGCAAACGGATTATCTCTCTATACCTGCAAGACAACTTGTTCCAATGCTTGAACCGATTCAGAGTGAATCTGACCTGGTAAACCAGGCTAAAGAGATTCTGTTGGAATGGAACTGTCGGTTGGACACTAACTCAATTGCTGCAGGCATTTACGTTGCCTGGGAGAATCAGATAAGAAGAGATGCAAGCGAAAAATTCGTTCCCGGGCAGGTTAGGGGATTAATTTCGCTTCAACTCTACAAAATCCTGGATTGGATCAGAGAGCCGGACGATCGATTTGGCGTTTCTCCGCAACAGGGAAGGGATGATTTTCTCAAAAAAGCTTTTATTACCGCGATTCAAAGTCTTGAAAAGCGCTTGGGAGGTGATCTTAACCGCTGGAAATACGGACAGGAAGCTTATAAACACATCTATATTAGCCATCCCTTAAGTGCTGTTGTTAATGATGAATGGAGCGATAAACTGAATGCCGGTCCGGCACCTCGGGGTGGAAATAGTTATACTCCGTGCTCAACGGGAGGGGGATATAATCAAACTGCCGGTGCCAGCTTCAGGATCATTGTGGATACCGGTAACTGGGATAATGCAATGGGAACAAATACACCCGGTCAATCAGGAAATTCAACCAGCCCGTTTTATAAGAATTTATTTGGCAACTGGGCAAAAGATAAATTTTTCCCAGTCTATTTTTCGAGGACAAAAATTGAATCTGTTATTGCTGAAAGACAGATATTTACACCCCGGGAATAGCAAGGGGCTGTCTCAAAAGTCATATTTTCAGTCATCCTGCCCAAAAGCCTCCTTCGGAGAACTCCTGCCAGCCGGCAGGCAGGTGATTCAGGATCTCATACGCCTGATTATTAGCATATTAAAATTCTGATCTGCACGCTGTCGCTGAAGCTTTAGTGGCGGGTGGCCAACATAGGCGCCAGGCTGGCGGACAGAATGACATTATTTCAGACTTTTGAGACAACTCCTTTATATTGGACAAAATGATAGATTCGCGAAATATTGATGAAAACCACCTGGTCATAGAATAGTGATACGATGACTTGGAGTCATCGTATCACTCAATAGAACAGTCAAATATCCTTCTTATAGACAATGGTTCTGTAAGGAAAGGGTATCTCGATCCCCTCCTTGTCAAACCGTTCCTTAACGGCTTTATAGAGATCGCATTTCATGGCAAAACCGCTGTTATGGTCCTTCGACCAGACATAGGACCGCAGGTTAACCGAAGAATCTCCAAATCCGATCACCCGTACAAGGACCGGCGGAACATTCTTCTTCTTTTCTTCTGCAGTGCGGTTGTCAACGAAGCCGGGATGCTTCTGTGCCTCTTCCTGAATGATCCTGAACGCTTTGTCGACGTCGGAATCATAGCTGATGCCAAATTCTACAAAATTGCGGATCATTTCATCCTGAATGCTGGAATTGATCAGGATATCTGAACCGATCTGTGAATTTGGAATAACCACCCGGCGGTTCTCATAATCGCGAATAACCGTATGGCGGAGTGTAACATCCTCCACTACTCCATTGCCCAGTTCCCCGACTTTCAGCACATCCCCAACCCTGAAGGGTTTAAAAATAACAATGAAGATACCGTTGATGATATTCGAAAATGCCTGTTGCGAAGCAAAAAGAACAAGTGCCGTAGCAATGCTGGCTCCGGCAAAAAGGGTTACTCCCAGCGATCTGAGTTTTGGAAGGTAGAAAAAGATGACGATCAACGCCCCGATATAGAACAAAAAGCTGATGGCATTGCTCATAAAACTTGCAGTGGTCTGTTCAAGATCCAGCTTCCTTGAGGTGATCCGGATGGCTCGTTTGGCAATTCTTGAGAAAATGAAAGCCAGCGAAAAGGTAATGATCACTACGATACCATGCTTGATGAAGGGATATTGATTCAGGAATTCCGTAATTACCGAAAGGAACTTAATCGATGCCATGATGTTCTTTTTTTTCAATTGTGAATTTACAGATAATTCGTTGATTCCAGCTCGAAAGTTTAGATATATTTCGACACATTTGATTACATTTGAAAAAAAGGAAATCCTGCCATGAAAAAAATCCTGTTCCCGTTTCAACCCGGAAAAGAAAACAGGGAAGCGTTTATTTATGCTGTTAAATCAGCAAGAAATATGAATGCAGAACTGATCATGCTCAATGCCTTCGATGTTGATGTGGATGATTCAATAACGAAAGAGAAATACGCGCTTCTTCTTAAAGAAAACTGGATGAAAGCCTATGCATCCATTGCTAATTTTAACCACCATTATGTGAAAAATTATGCAAGGATGGAAGGAGAATTACGGATCAAATCGGATTACAGATTCATTCATGGGAAACCCTCGGTTGAGGTTTTCAGGATATTGGAACAGGAGGAGATCGACCTGTTGATTATCGGTTTGTCCGACCTTGAATTCTTTCAGATGAAATTATCCGAATTGCTGAACCACAGGGTATTGAAAAAAACCATCACCTCTGTACTGATCATTCCGGAAGAATGCTGTTTCAAATCCATAAAGAACCTGCTTTATGCAACCGACTTTCATAAACTGAATAGCAGCAAATTTATGCTCAATCAGTTGATGAAATTTGCCAGATCCTTTAATGCTGCGGTCCATTTTCTTCATTTTGCCGAAGGGAAAGAAGAT